>Ga0209515_10000424_pt1 | contig 78875 bp, 74 predicted proteins | sample Subgroupgradi54m_FD_187454 | JGI IMG/M metagenome (GOLD analysis project Ga0209515, IMG submission 187454) | Subsurface groundwater microbial communities from S. Glens Falls, New York, USA - GMW60B uncontaminated upgradient, 5.4 m (SPAdes)... ...
TTGCATTGGTGGTACGATTGCTGTTTAAGTCTCAACTTCAGAAATTCTCGGCGGATGATCTCTTTTTTCATAAAAGAAGCACAAAATGCTTCTTTTTATCTGGTGACATATGTCACCTGATTACACATACCCGCTTTAAAACACAACGCTTATAAAGAGGGTGCATTTGCCCAATCCTATGGATCTTTCTAAGTCGTCATTATCCCAATTGCATTGGTGATAGAACACTTAGAGGGAACGATGGGCCGGTAGCTCAGCTTGGAAGAGCACCTGAGCCAGGCAGGAACGCACGCACATGTTGGGGGAAACCATGCATCACGGTTTACAGCATCAGAAGACTACGCGATCATTTTTGCCTACCGGTGAAACTTTTAACAATGCTGAGAGAGATCAGGTGGTCGCGGGTTCAAATCTAATTAACCCAATCGATTAGGAGAAAATCCCGTCCGGCCCGACCCCATTCACACCAACATCCACCATGGAAACACCCTTCGACATCACCAACCATATCCTTGTGCCTGAACACATCAAACTTCCTGACGCAGATAAGGAAAAAATCCTTAAACAGTATAATATTTCCCAAAATCAGTTGCCGCAAATTCTTCTGACTGATCCTGCGATCCAGCACCTTATACCAAAAATCGGCGATGTGATCCGCATTAAACGGCCAAGCCCGACCGTCGGAGAAACATTTTTTTACCGGGTGGTTGTTCATGGTTAGCCATTACAAAGACCTTATCGCGGCGTACTTCCGCGAATATCCTTTAGTCCAGGCGAATATTACCAGCTTCAACGATTTTATTGAAAAATCCTTACAGCGCATTGTTGATGAAATCGGCGATATTACCCCCACGATTATTCCACAGGAAGTGGAAAGCTTTGTTATCAAACTGAAAAAAATCTGGATTGAAAAACCTACGATTATTGAAGCAGACGGAAGCAAACGTGATCTGTATCCGACTGAAGCGCGTTTACGCGGATTAACCTATTCCGCACCCATTTATCTTGAAGTCAGCGCATACATCGATGATGTGCAGCGGGAAAGTTTCACGTCCATGATCGGACGTCTTCCTATTATGTTAAAATCCAAATACTGCCATCTGAACAGCCTGAAACACGATGAACTTGTCAAGTACGGCGAAGACCCCGAGGATCCCGGTGGCTATTTTATCATCAATGGCAATGAACGCGTTTTAATTAATGTCGAAGACCTTGCGTCCAATAAAGTGTTCATTGAGCATAAGGGAACAGGACCAAGCGAATATGCCGCGCGTCTTTTTTCTGAAATGGGCAGCTACCGCATTCCGCATCTGCTTGAACAGATGAAAGACGGCATCTTTTACCTGAGTTTTACCCGCTTCCGGCGCGTCCCTATTTTCGCGATCATCAAATCATTGGGCCTTGTTAAAGACCAGGACATTGTCAAGCTCATCTGCGGCGACGCCATGTATGATTCCATCTTTGTCAATCTGTATGAAGTTGCAGAGATCAAAAACGAGGAACAGGCGCTTGATTATCTGGCGAAAAAAATCGGGATAAGCCAGACTGTAGAGGGACGCCTTGAGAAAACACGCGAACAAATTGACAAATATCTCTTACCGCATCTTGGATTAACAGAGAAAGATCGTTTGGCGAAAGCGCACAATCTCTGTAAATTTGTCCGGCGTTTCCTTGTTACGGTTGAAGAAAACAAACAACTCCCGGATAAAGACCATTACATGAACAAACGCTTGAAATTAAGCGGGGATTTACTTGAAGATCTGATGCGCAGCAATATGCGCAGCCTTGTCCAGGATATTCTCTACAACTTCCAGCGTCTTGTCAAACGCGGGAAATTCCAGTCGATCCGTATCATTATCCGTGATGAACTTTTAACATCGAACATTAAAAGCGCGCTCGCGACCGGAACATGGACGGGCGGACGCAAAGGGGTCAGCCAGAATATGGAACGTACCAATGTCTTAGCGACCTATTCGCATCTTTTACGTGTCGTTTCCCTTCTTACATCCACACAAGAAAATTTCGAGGCGCGCGCGTTACACCCGACGCATTGGGGCAGATTGTGTTTTAAGAAAGATACACGCGTTCTTTTAGCAGACAAGTATGGCCAGAGAAGTCTTGAAAGCCTGCAAAACTGCTGGAATCATCAACACGTAACGACGTTTGACACTACTACAAAAAGCCTTACTCCCTCAGCAATCAGCCATTATCATACCTCTAACCCTGTTCTTCTTGGGAAAAAAACGTATACTCTTACTGCGGAAAGCGGAAGAAACGTCACTGCAACAGAAGATCATCCTTTCTATACGCCAGAAGGATGGAAAGAGGCAAAAAATCTTACGATCGGTGATCGCGTCGCCATTTATCCCAGTTTAGATATGATGGAAGAGCCACAGCTTCCAACACACGAATTAGGATATTCTATTGTCCAAGAAAAAACTATTCAAAAAAATTATCAACACCGCCATCAGCATTATAGCAAAGAGCTTCACAAACAAGAACTTCTTCCTTTAACCACGAACAATTACAAGATCGAAATTATCGCACGACTTTTAGGACATCTCTTCTCGGACGGACACTGTGGGAAAAATAATCTTGAATTTTATCTCGGAAGCAATGAAGACGCGCAACAACTGGCGGCAGATATTAAACTTCTTGGTTTCCAGCCATCAAAAATCACCAAAAAACATACGCATATTACCACAAAAAAAGGGATAATCAATTACACTACGTATCTTGTTACCAAAGGAGGAGCGCTTCACGCCCTTCTTGTCGAAGCAGGAGCGCCTGTCGGCAAAAAAACAGATCAGCCCCTTACTATTCCACAATGGCTTTTCAACGCAAGCAAAAGTGTCAAAAGAGAATTTCTCGCAGCACTTCTCGGCGGTGATGGGCCAAAACCACGTGTTGTCGTACGAAAAGACCGGAAAACAGGATCAAAACTCCACTTTGATAGCTATCTTTTCCACAAAAAGGAAGAGTTACAGAACAATGTTGCAGACTACGCAAAAGATATCCAGAAACTTTTCAATCAATTAGGAGTCAAAATAAAAACAATCCGCATCCAGAAAGACTATACAAGAAAAGACGGGGTGCATATGTTCAGATGTGAACTTCAATTTGACACAAGTTCAGCAAATATACAAAGACTTCTTACTTCTGTCGGATACCGCTACTGCTTGCAAAAAGAACACGAAGCAAACTCCTTAGGAGAATGGCTCAGAATACGAGAACAAAAAATAAACATAAAAAAAACACTCAAAAACACAGTTCAAACACTTTACTCCCAAGGAAAAACCCCTAAAGAAATCTCCACTGCTCTAGGAATCACGTATCGCGTTGTCAATGGCTGGCTTTATGAACGTTCCCGCTACGAACAAACCAGGCTTACCCAAACACTTCTTCCTCCTTACGCGCAGTGGCTCGCACAAACACGCATAGGGAATTCTGGTGCAGTCTGGCAGAAAATAACCGCAAAACACGAAGAAGAAATCCATGATGTGCGCGACTTCACCACTACCGAACAGACACATACGTTGATCGCAAACGGATTTATCGCGCACAACTGCCCGATCGAAACACCAGAAGGAACATCGATTGGCTTACGTAAAAACCTCGCGCTGATGAGCACCGTCTCCCGCGGTGAAGTCCAGGAAGAAAAACTGAAAAAAGCACTGGAGGGCTGCGGCTTAAAACTCGCTTAACACCATGACCGACGTCTACCTCAATGAAAAATACATCGGCCGTGTCGAAAACGGCAAAGATTATCTGAAACAGTTGCGCAGCGAACGCAGAAAAGGCGCGCTTCCTCTAGAATTGAATTTCTTTTATAACGATGACTTTGATGAGATTATTCTTGACACCACGCGCGGACGTGTACGAAGACCCCTTATTGTTGTTGAAAACGGGAAAGCAAAACTTACAGAAAAGCACATTCAAGATTTACAAAGTAATGAAATCAAATGGGAAAAACTTGTGAAAGAAGGCATCATCGAATATATTGATGCGGCAGAAGAAGAAAACTGTTATATCGCGCTTGATGAAGCAAGCCTCACGAAAGACCATACGCATATTGAAATCGGACCAACTGTTATTCTTGGTGTTGTCACATCCCTTATACCGTATTCCAATTTCGGCGGAAGCGCCCGTCTCATCCGTGGCAGTAAAATCCAGAAACAATCCCTTGGATTATACGCGGCTAATTATCTCTTACGCATGGACACTGATGTTAATGTCTTACATTACCCCCAGGTTCCCCTTACCAAAACATTCATGCATGACATCTTCAATTTTGACCAACATCCTTGCGGACAAAATGTTGTCATCGCGCTCATGAGCTATGAAGGATACAATATGGATGACGCAATCATTATCAATGAAGGATCCATTCAGCGCGGCTTCGCGCGTTCCACTTACTTCCGGCCGCATATTGCGGAAGAACTCCGTTATCAGGGAGGGCTTGTTGATGAAATCGGTGTGCCAGACAAAGAGGTCAAAGGCTACCGTTCAGAAAAAGATTACCGCTTACTTGAACAGGATGGCATTGTCTATACGGGCGCAAAAATCAAAGGTGAAGACGTGCTTATTGGTAAAAGCAGTCCTCCACGATTCCTTGGTGAATTTGAAGAATTTAGTATTGCCGCAAATGTCAAACGCGAAAGTTCCATTGCCTTGGGGCATGGCGAACAGGGTATTGTGGATATGAGCATTATCACGGAAAATGAAGAGGGCAACAGACTTATCCGTATCCGTGTTCGTGACCAGCGTATTCCTGAAGTGGGAGATAAGTTCGCAAGCCGCCACGGACAGAAAGGTATTGTCAGTTATATTGTACCTCCCGCAGATATGCCTTTCACTATATCCGGTATTATTCCCGATATTATCTTTAACCCGCACGGTATTCCTTCCCGTATGACGATCAGTCATCTCATTGAAGTCATCGCAGGCAAAGTTGGCGCGTTATCTGGAACCTATATTGACGGTACCACCTTTGACGCAACCCCGGAAAAAGAACTCCGTAAAATGCTGGGCAAACTGGGCTTCCGCGAAGACGGCACAGAAATGATGTATAATGGTATTACAGGAAAACAATACAAAGCAAAAATCTTTGTCGGAAACACCTATTACTTACGACTCAAACACATGGTCGCAAACAAAATGCATGCGCGCGCCACAGGAAAAATTCAGCTTCTTACCCGCCAGCCGATAGAAGGACGTTCCCAGGGCGGCGGACTCCGTGTCGGAGAAATGGAAAAAGACTGTTTTGTCGCGCATGGCGCATCCCTTTTATTAAAAGAACGATTTGATTCAGACAAAACAACCGTCTATATCTGTGAAAACTGCGGCATGCTTGCCATTTACGACAGCTTCAAGAACAGGGAATACTGTCCCAAATGCGGCAGCAATGTCAAAATCAGCAAGGTGGAATTAGCGTACGCGTTCAAACTTTTGGTTGATGAATTACGCGCCCTTTGTATCTATCCCAAACTTATCCTCGGGAGGAAATACTAATCATGGCAGAAGAAAACACAGCTCCACAGCAACCCAGGAAGGATCGGTCTCTTAGTATAGATCCTCGTATCCCCCTGTTTCTTGCTGTTTCAGACTCATACACGAGGACTATTGACGGAAGAAATTATTTTTGTTTTGACCATGGTCCCGATGGGTATAGATTAGCTTCTTCTCTTGCTGATTCCCTCGGATATTATAGTCTTGTTATTCAAGAAGACAGCGATGAACTCCGCTGTTTTACGGGCGGTGCTCACCTCAGTTCCCTCACATTTACCACAGGAAATATTGATCATAGAAGATTATCCGATATTTCCTATGAACAATTAGCACATATCGTCCAAGAACATCCCCAATTAGATTACAGGAAACTTGCGGATCTTAAAGACTTAGAAACACAATTAGAAAGAGAAGACAAAATACATTTTAATAGAGATGGAGGATACTCAATCGTTTAATCATGGCAGAAGAATACGTCTATAAAAAAGTCAGCGCAATGGTCTTTGGCATGTTAAGTCCCGACATCATCAAAAAAATGTCCAGCGCAAAAGTGGTCACTCCGGAACTCTATGATAAAGAGGGGTATCCTGTTGATGGCGGCCTTATGGATGTCCGACTTGGCGTTATTGACCCGGGTATTCGCTGCAAGACCTGCGGCGGTAATTTAAAAGATTGCATGGGCCATTTTGGTCATATGGATCTTGCACGTCCTATTGTGCATGTGAAGTACGCGGATATTATCTTGGCGATTTTACGCACGACCTGCCGTGACTGCGGCAAATTTGTCGGCGACAAACGCGTCAAAATCCAGGCAACAGAAGAAGAAAGCGGCAGCGCACGCAAAGAAACCACTGATGAGGATCTGCCACCAGAACTTGCGGCAACAATTCCGCCAGCCGAAGAAGAGAAAGAACCAGGAACAGCAGAACCTGCGACCGCAAAAAAAGTTGTTAAAGAAACTGCAAGAAACAGCAAAAAATGCCCCTACTGTGGCGCAAAACAATTTGCGATCAAAGTGGAAAAACCAACCACTTATTTAGAAAATGAAAAACGTTTGACTCCCATCGATGTCCGCACGCGCCTTGAACGGCTCAATGATGAAACGATTGCGAAATTAAATCTCGATCCGCAATTCGCACGGCCGGAATGGATGATCCTTACGGTCTTGCCTGTTCCCCCGGTCACGATCAGACCAAGCATCACCTTAGAAACTGGCGAACGCAGTGAAGACGATCTGACGCACAAATTAGGCGACATTGTCCGCATCAACCAGCGTCTCTTTGAAAATATTAACGCGGGCGCGCCGGAAATTATCGTTGAAGACCTCTGGGATTTATTGCAATACCATATTACGACTTATTTTGATAATGATATCAGTCAGGTCCCTCCTGCGCGTCATCGTTCCGGACAAGCGTTAAAAACCATCAGTGAACGCATCAAAAGCAAAGAAGGACGTTTCCGTCATAATCTCGCGGGCAAACGCGTCAACTTCGCTGCGCGTACGGTTATCAGTCCTGATCCCAAAATTGAACTCAACGAAGTGGGTGTGCCGATGAGCATCGCGATGGAACTAACCATCCCTGAACGTGTTACTGAATGGAATATGGCGCATCTGAAAAAATTTGTTGAACGCGGGCCCACTCAGTATCCCGGAAGCAATTATGTTGTCCGGCCTGATGGAAAAAAGAAAAAAATAACAGAAGAAACACAGGAACAGCTTCTTCAGGAATTGCAACCGGGTTATGTTGTTGAACGCCATCTCATGAACGGGGATATTGCGGTCTTCAACCGCCAGCCTTCCTTACACCGGATGAGCATTATGTCCCACCATATTCGCGTCTTACCTGGAAAATCCTTCCGATTGAATCCTGCTGTTTGTCCTCCGTATGCTGCGGACTTTGATGGGGATGAAATGAATCTTCATATCCCACAAACAGAAGAAGCACGCGCAGAAGCAGAGATTCTTATGGAGGTTCAGACGCAAATCATCACACCGAAGAATGGATTGAACATTGTCGGCTGTGAATCTGACGCAGTTACGGGAAATTATTTACTCACGCGTTCCATGACGTTTGATCGTGAAGAAGCCATTCAGATGCTTCATACGATTGGGGTCTATGAACCAGAACGCTTTATGAAATTTAAAAAAATAGTTGACGGACGAGACATCTTCAGCGCCTTACTTCCTGAAGACTTTACTTTTGTCGGTGCTTCGAAAAATAAAAAACCAGTCATGATTAAAAATGGGAAACTGACTGAAGGGGTTATTGACCAGAATACGATCGGCACAGAACGCGGAGACCTTATCAGGGCGATTTACGCACAGTACGGCAGCGATATTGGTATCACCATCCTTGGAAAAATCTTCCGACTCGGCATTGAAGCGCTTCTCCGTCATGGCTTTACCACCCGCATCAGCGATACTGATCTGCCACCGGAACTTGCAGAAAAATGCCGCGAAACTATTTACAATACTGAACGCCGTGTCACACAGCTCATTGAACAGTTTGAGAAAAAAGAACTGGAAGCACTGCCGGGCATGACCTTAGAGGACACTCTTGAGTTCCGTATCATGGAAGCACTCAACAAGGCGCGTACCCGTGTCGGCGAAATCGTTGCTGAAATTTCCGATCAGGACAATCCTACTATAATTATGGCCCTCTCTGGCGCGAAAGGAAAGCTCCTTAACGTTGCCATGATGGCCGCGTGTGTCGGACAACAGGCTCTCCGTGGCAAACGTATCAGCAACGGCTATAAAGATAGGACGCTCGCTATCTTCCAGCGCGGCGAACTTTCCCCCCAATCACGCGGCTTCATTAAAAGCGGCTATAAAGACGGTCTGAGTCCAGAAGAATATTTCATGCACGCCATGACCGGACGCGACAGTCTTATGGATACTGCTTTACGTACCCCAAAATCCGGTTATTTATACCGGCGCTTATCGAGCGCGCTTCAGGATCTCAAAGTGGAATACGATTCCACGGTCCGTGATGCAAACCAGAATGTGGTTCAATTCACCTACGGTGATGACGGTCTTGATGTCTCAAAAACAGAAGGCGGAAAAATCAATGTTTCCCGTATTGTGAAAGAAATCGCAAAAGGAGAATAGCAATGTTACCATCCCATATCACCCAAGAAATTGAAACGTTATCCCTTAAATCTAAATTAAGCGATAAACAAAAGAAAGAAGTTACTGGACGCATCGACCAGATGTATGAGGACGCAAAAATTTCACCTGGGGAAGCAATTGGCATCATCACTGCAGAAAGTTTCGGGGAACCAAGCACCCAGATGACTATCAGCTCCTTCCACTTCGCTGGTGTCGCGGAAATGAACGTTACTGTGGGGCTTGTTCGTTTGATTGAAATCTTTGACGCGCGCAAAATCCCCAGCACCCCCCGCATGGAAATTCCATTAAAAGCGAAATACCATACGGTTGAGACTGTTCGCGATGTCGCAAGTAAAATTAAAGAAACAAAATTAGGCGATGTTGCTGAGACGATCAGCATCAACGTTGCAAAAGGATGCATCGAAATCGAACCTGACCGTAAAATCTTACGCGATCTTGACATTAAACCCGCGTATCTTCTGGAAAAAATCAGCGAAGGACTCAAAGGCATGGACGTTAAAGAAAATAAAACAAGCCTTGTGGTTAAACCCAAAGAAAAAGAACTTCCTCTCTCTGAGATCTATAAACTCAAAGAAAAAGCAAAATCTATCCATATCAGGGGCATCAAAGGCATTACCCAGATTTTACCTGTTAAAGAAGAAACAGGGTATATTGTCTACTGCGCAGGATCAAACATGAAGGAAGCGCTGCAACTTGACGAAGCAGATACTGCAAGAATCAATACGAACCACATCTTTGAAATCGCCCATGTCCTCGGCATTGAAGCAGCACGGGTCGCCATCATCAATGAGGCAAATAAAGTCATCAGCGACCAAGGACTGGATATTGATGTTCGGCATATCATGTTTTTAGCAGATGTCATGACACGGGGCGGCGTTATCAAAGGCGTTACCCGTACCGGCATTACTGGAGAAAAAGAAAGCGTTATTGCGCGCGCGAGCTTTGAAACGCCCATCAAACATATTATCAACGCAAGCCTTATTGGGGAACGCGATGATCTGAGCAGCGTCGTCGAAAACGTCATATTAAACCAGCCTGTTCCTCTGGGAACCGGACTGCCCGGGTTAACTGCGCAACCATTCAAGGAAACAAAACCATGACTCCTGTCGAAACACTCAAACAAGACCTGAAAAAAAGCAAACCCTTTTATGGTGTTGAAGTTACTCTCAAAAAACTTCGCGCAGAAAAAGTCAGTAAAATCTATCTTTCGAATAATTGTACTGCATCTGAAACCATCAAACGATATGCTACACAAAATAACGTCGAAGTTGTTGAACTGGATGTTAACAATGTTGAAGTCGGTGTTGTCTGCAAACGTCCCCATTCCATCAGTGTTCTCTGTTTTGCCTAAAAAATCATGAAGCTCACGCTCGACACCATCAAATACATCACTGTTTTTGAAAACTTAACCCATGCTCACATCAAGGACTGCATTCACGACGCCAACGGGTTAACTTTTCTTGTTGCAGAAGGCAATATGCAGCTTGCCCTCAAAGGCAAAAAACGTGTCGAAGACGCGATCAAAAAAGAAATTACTTTAATCAGTTATTCTGATGATATCCTTAAATTCGTACGCAATCTCATTTATCCTGTGAAAGCACAGATTCAGCAACACGAATCAAAAATCATTATTATCACCGAACAAGCAACGGATCGAGGAAAGATCTTTGGCAGAGGCAGAGAACGACTTGAAGTTATCCTTGCTCTGGTGCAGCGTTATTTTCCAGTGACGGAAATTAAGGTTGTGTAATTGGGTTGTATCGAACAATTTATGTTGCAGTTGCATTCCATAAGAGTTCAAAATAAGAAGTATAAGACTGAGCAAGGTTCTTGCTTTTTATGAGAGTCGCGACAGGCTGCTCTGCCCACATAATGATCCCGACATATTCTCCAAAAACCCATGTTGTCGTTGGCGTTAGATATACGTCTTCGATAAAATGGAATTCTGCGTAAGATTGCGTTACGATCTTTTTCTTTCGTAAAGATTTTCCAAGAATAACCCTGCTTTTTATTCTCCGCCGTCTTTTCTCTTTTTGAAAAAGGATAAAATCATGTTGCATGATATCGAAGAATCCTCCTGATGAACCAAAAGAGATATATTCTTTATAATCAAGAATGTTCGCCATGATTGCTTTAATCCCTTGCCGTCCTTTAAAGACGGTTATTTCTTCTTTTATCGGAGTGGTTATTGCTTCAAGTTCGGGAACAAGTTCTTTTGCTAATTGCAATTTTTGTTCTTGTAACGCAACAATCGTTTTTGGCGGGCTTGCCTGGAAAATTTTGACGTTCCCTTTTTGAACCGTACTAATGAGTCCGAGATGCATGAGTTTTTCCAGTACAGCATAAGTTGTCGTTCTATTGCGTTTTGTTTTGCTGCTTATCGCTCCTGCCTGCAGCGGTCCGAACTGGAGTAAAACAAGATACATGTCTGCCTCATTTGCGCTCAACCCGAAACTGGAGAGAACGTCTTTCTTTATCATATCCTAAGGGGATAAACACCGTTTATATACCTTTTGTTGTTGTCAATATATGAACAACACTATTTTATAATCTTGTTCTTCTTTTCATTACGAAAGGACAATGACAAACCCCATAGAATCTCTTGATGAAAAAGTTGAGGATTATAAAGAGAAAGGTATGCGGCGCGAGACAAGATATGTTGTATCTTATCACGGGGACGGTCTTGGAAAGGGATATGATATTGAACTTCTTATCAGTTCAAAAGGACGTTATATTTTGCACTGTATTTGTGGCGGAACTACGTTCGGAGCGGTTGACAGGGAAAAAAGGTTCGTGATCGAATGTCTTGGTGGCCCTGATCCCCTCTTATTTTGCGGCAGAACTTTCAGTTTCAGTGAGATTGGCCATGTTGGTGGTATACCTCAAATTTATTGTTTTAAAAGAGAAGTCTATTCTATTGCAAAAGAATAAAAAACTTAACGTGATCGGCAGAAGATGAAGCCTTATGCAGAAACAAACAATAAAAAAAGATGAACCCGACTCTCATCGGATATTATTATTCCCAAAAGGAAGTGTACTTAACTATAGTTCTTATAAAATAAGAATTTATAAAGGAAACTGAAAAAAGAACAAGATGTTGTCGTTTGATATTAAGGGAGCTTTACCCTATCAGCATATCAGGGAGATTCTTATTGAAAAATACAAGGCGATCCGGTTTCAGCAGCCAGTAACAGATGATCAGCTTGAAGAACAGCTGCAGCCAGCGACACTTGATACAAGAATTTTCGGCCCTATTCATCGTGTTGCCCACTTTAAACCGCCGAAAAAAAATGAAACAGTTGCGCAGGTATTGAGGAATGCGTCCCTGTATACAATTGACAGCAGCGTGAAAGATCCGCATCCCATAGAAAGAAACGTAAAATATGTCGTAGAACTCAATGAAACGCTTGCGTTGCCACCAAATATTTTCGCTGAAGCAGACACGCGAAGTACGGGTGGGAGAAATTTTTTCCGGTGTAAACTTGTGACAGATAACAATCCGCAATACAATCATATACCGGAAGGATATGAAGGAAGGCTGTATATGGAATTCTCGTCCCTTGCCTTTCTGCAGCGGCTGCGTGCAGGAGACCGTATTGAGCAGGTACGGTTTTACAATGGTGATGCGCGTATTAGCGATGATGAACTGATGGGGTTACATCTCACCGAGACGATTGCGTATGATAAAGAAGGAAATCCGATGCCGCCGAAAGACCTGGTTGAAAATGGGCTTGTTCTCACTGCCGATCTTTCAGAAGAGATTGTGGGGTATACCCCCATGGCGAATGAAATCCCTGTAGAATATGGAAAAAAAGCGTCCATGCCAAAAGAGCAGTACTGGACGCCGTTAGTACGGCCAAAAAATGGGATATTAACGCTATGGGGTCAGCAGATGGCGATTTTGCATACCTATGAACTGCCGTGCATACCAAAAACGATTGCCGCGCGAATGGTGCAGTATGATCAGTCCATGACCGGCGACGATAAAACCAATGAAGCAGGGTATTTTGACAGCGGGTTTGGGCGCGGTAGAGATGCTACTATCAGAGGATCGACAGCGGTCCTGGAATATATTGTGTCGCGTCAGGAACGCACTATTGAGCACAGGCAGCGCATAGGGTCGTTAATTCCGGAAAGAGTTATTGAAGAACCAAAAAAAATTTATGGGGATGGAAATAACTATCAGGGACAGAGAGGAGCAACGTTAGGGCATCAGTTCTGTTAAAAAAATAAAACACCATGTTGTTACTTCAGCTGAATTCCACAACTGAAAAATATATTTCGCTTCACTCATGCCCAATAGAACAAATGTTTTTAAAGAACAAGAAAAAATACTAGGGATTGTGTAAAAAAAGAGGGGAAACACAAGCTATTGTGGTTGGAAAAAAAGAGATGAAATGTCATTATTGCGGCCATGAAGAGACTAAAGTCGTGGATTCTCGAGAATATGAAGAAGGAACAAAACGCCGCAGGGAATGTTTAAAATGCACCAAACGGTTCACAACGCAAGAGAAAGCAGAAAGTGCGCCCTTATACGTACTGAAAAAAGATGGACGGAGAGAAGTGTTTGATGCGGAAAAGTTACGGAAAGGATTGATCCGCGCGTGTGAAAAACGTCCAGTCACCATAGAAAAAATCAACGCGTTGGTAACAAAGATTGAAAACAAGATCAGACAAGGCGACTGTGTGGAAGTGTCCAGTCGTTTTTTAGGTGAAGAAGTAGTAAAGACCTTAAAGAAAACAGATAAAGTGGCGTACGTCAGATTCGCGTCAGTCTACCGTGAGTTTGAGGACGTGCAGGATTTCAAAAAAGAGATTCAGGAGTTAGGTAAAACACAAGCATAGGGGTGGAGGAAACAATGATAAAAAAAGTACGGCAAAAAATTGAGTTAAGTGAAAATCAAGTCAAGGTAATCAAGGACAAATATCTGAAAGACAGTCCAACCATTGAAGCGTGGCTGGATGTCGTTGCAACAAATCTCGCGTTAGGCGAAGTGCTTCATGTAAAATCTGTATCAGAAAAAGAAGTATTTCAGGGCGTGAATTATAAAATTGTTGAAAAAGAAGTTGCTGAAGGGAAAAAATCACGTATGATTCTCCTCCATCATGGATTAACCAAAACTGACGATCGTGCGGCAAATTTTAAAAAATTCTTATGGAATCTGGAAAATCTAACAGAAACCAATAAAGAGGCGGGGATCGCGTTTGAAAAAGCGCGGGAAGAGTTTTATCAGCTCTTGTCCAATTTTGAATTTCTTCCCAATTCACCCACCTTAATGAATGCGGGTCGTGCGCTACAGCAGTTATCCGCGTGTTATGTCTTGCCGATTGAGGATTCTATTGAAGGATGGATGAAAACGATCGGGGACGCGGCGATTATCCATAAGAGCGGGGGCGGTACAGGTTTTTCTGCGTCGAGAGTGCGCCCGAAAGGCGAGGCAGTGAGTTCGACGAAAGGAGTATCGTCAGGACCATTATCTCCGTTAAAAATGATTGATGAAGTCACGAACCAGATTAAACAAGGTGGATGCGTTGCGCTGCAGACAAGGGTCGCGACAGAGCAGGGATTGGTAAAGATCGGGGAAATTGTCCCGCAGACGCTGCAGGTAAATAGCTGGACGCAGCATTCGATGATGGTGATGACGGATACAGGTGCAACGCTGTCAGATGAGGGGTATAATAATGGGGAATCAGCAGTACTGACGTTAAGGACAACAAATGGATATACAGTGACCGCGACACCACAGCACAGGTTTCGGGTGATTGATGAACAGGGAGAATATGTCTGGAAGCATCTGCAAGATATTCAGCAAGGGGACTGGGTTGCATTGCAGATGGACGCCTATCCGCGGAAGACAGAATATCAAATGCCCGCGTTTGTGTATGGGGCGCATGGAAATGCAGAGCGAGTGATACTGCCGACGCTGCCGTCAAAAGAACTCGGGGAGTTTGCGGGGTATTTTATCGGTGATGGAGCCTGTTCATGGAACGAGAACGGCACAGGAAGGATTATTCTTTCTTTTGCAGATGATCATCCTGATACGCGGGCATATATGCATCAGCTGATGCTGGGTCTATTCGGATTATTGCCTGCAGAGCAGAAGAAAGAAAATGATAACAGCACAAATTCATATTATAACAGGACAATTTTAGTCCATTGGATGAAGAATCTCGGCATTGTAAAGGAGTCTGCGCTGGCTGCAGCTGTTCCTGAGATCGCATTTCGGGCGGGAAGGGAGTTTGCAAAAGGATTTGTCAGGGGATTATTTACTGCGGACGGAACTGTCTCTGAGGATGGATATGTTTCGCTGAGCAGTGTTTCTGAAAAACTGATTGACGACACACAGCAGTTGCTGCTCGCGCTGGGGATACCAACAGGAAAATCAATAAAACCAGCAAGAGAGGACCGCTACGGAAACAATCCGGTCTATCTTTTGCGGATTATTACAGAGCGCGGACTATGCAGGTTTGCGGAAGAAATTGGATTTCTTGCAGAAAAAAAGAATGCGAAATTATCGCAGAGCCATGCATGGGAATGCAATGATATTATCCCGCGGCAGGAAGAAAAATTGAAAGAAATATATCATGGGCCAGGACGCGGGTGTACTGCGGGAAAAAAAAGCAGGGGGGCGGATAGGCAGTTGTATCATGATCTGCAGCATTATCTGCCGGGAATGAGCGCAAAGCGCAATCTGACCTACAAACGGTTGAAAGAGCTGGCGGCAAAGCATGAAAAAATGCGGAAGAGCTCGCTTGCGTGGTTTCTGGCGAACAACCAGTTTTATGACCAGGTTGTGTCTTTACAGGAAGGAAAGACCTATACCGTGGATCTCTCTGTGCCAGAAAACAATACCTATATCGCGAACGGGTTTGTGAGTCATAATACGCGTCGCGGCGCGAACATGGGCATTTTGAGTGTGTATCACCCCAATATCCTGGAATTTATTAATTGTAAAAAAGAAAAAGGGTTTTTAGAAAATTTCAACATTTCTGTTGCGATTGATGAACCGTTCATGCAGAAAGTGAAAAACAATGAAGAGTACTGGCTGATCAATCCGAAAGATAACACAATGGTGCAGAAAATGAATGCGCGTGAAGTTTTTACAATGATGGTAAAAGGCGCGTGGCAGACCGGTGACCCGGGATATGTTGTGATTGACCGGATCAATAATTCTGATTCCAACCCGACACCGCATATTGGCGCGATTGAATCAACAAATCCCTGCGGGGAACAGCCATTACTTCCATACGAACCATGTTTCGCGCCAGAGACACTGATCACGACAAAAGAGGGCGTGGAAACGATTGAAGGATTATACAAAAAACAGGAAGCGGGAAAAGAGATTGTCATTGCCACAGACAATAGGACAATAGGAAAAGAAGGGTTGCAGTTCAGACCTGCGCTGGTGTCAAAGACAGGATATAAAGAGATTGTAGAGGTGGAATTGTTTAACGGACAGGCAATAAAGCTAACGCCCAATCATCAGATATTTACGGAAAATGGATGGAAGCGGGCAGACGAGCTGGTAACAGGAGAAAGAGTACACATACAGAAAGAATCAATCTTTGCAGCAAACGAGAATCTGGTAGTGCATCAGCTTTTAGCTGCGGAAAAAGAGCATGCGTTTTACGGATGGCTGAGCGGCGATGGCTGGTTTCTGGATGGAAAAAGGCCGTGCGCGGGGATCTGTTTTGGGTTTGATGAAAAATTCGCGCAGGAACAGCTTATTCCGTATTTTCGGGAGATTTTGGATTGTGATTCGAAGAGTTATATTGACAGAAATGATGTGGTGCAGATTGTGACAGAAAAGAAGGGCGCGATAGAAAAACTGAGAAAAATAGGATTCAAGGGAGCGAAAGCGCCGCATAAAGAAATTCCGGAATATCTATTGACCGCAGATGAAGAAGTGATACGCGCCTATCTGGGCGGATTGTTCAGTGCAGATGGCGGAATTGCGTCGAGCAGAAGAAGAGTGCAGCTGACAAGCGCTTCTCCCAAGCTGATCAAGCAGGTGCAGCTTTTGTTGCTGAATTTGGGAATCGTATCAAGGATAAATAAGAGTACGAAAGAGGAAAGAACGTGGTATGATCTGGCAATTAATGGAAAGTACTATGATCTCTATGCGGAATTGATTGGATTTCCGTTGTCTCCGACAAAACAGGAACTGATGATGCTGAAGTTAGGAAAACAGCAGAGAAAAAGAGCGATACGGGAGACAAGCAGGGTAAGAAGGATAACCTCGGCAGGTTTTGCTGAGGTGTATGACATTACCGAGCCTGAGACGCATTCCCTGATCGCAAATGGGATAGTTGTGCATAACTGCAATCTCGGATCAATTAATCTATCTAGATTTGTGCGTTCTGACGGAAAAGATATGGATTGGGAAGCATTGGAGGAATGTACTGGAAAATGTGTGCGTCTCTTAGATAATGTCATTGATGTCAACAATTATCCATTACAGGAAATTGAAGAGATCGCGAAAGGCAACCGGCGTATTGGTCTGGGAGTGATGGGCTGGGCAGAGTCGCTCGCAATGATGGGGTTAGCATACAATTCTGATGCAGCGATTGAAAAAGCAGAGCAGGTGATGAAATGTATTAATGATGCAGCGATGATCGCGTCAGAAGAACTGGGCGGTCAACGAGGCATTTTTCCGAACTGGAAGAACAGCATCTTTGATAAGAACGGCAGGTACTTCAGAGGGAAAGAAGCAACACCGCGGCATTGCGCGCGTACAACAATCGCGCCAACCGGAACAATTGGGATTACGGCAGGATTACAAGGAGCGGGGATTGAACCTTTCTTTGCAGTTGCGTACGTGAGATACAACGCGGCAGGCATTGACGCGTTAAAACGCGGCGATAAACCTGCAGAAAAAGATACGTTCTTCGAAGTGAATCCGTTGTTCAGGAAGATTGCGGAACAGCATCATTTCTTTGGCATGCAAGAGCAGGATCTATGGACAAAAATTGAAAACAACCATAAAGCGGTCGTTGGCATTAAAGAAATCCCTGAAGCGATTCAGCGAATGTTCTTGACTGCGCATGATTTAGGGCCAATGGATCACGTCCGGATGCAGATCGCGTTCCAGAAGCACACGAATAATGCGGTTTCGAAAACAGTCAATTTACGGAATGAAGCAACGGAAGAGGATGTCCGTGCGGTCTACATGCTCGGGTATGAACATGGCGTCAAAGGCATTACGATTTACCGTGACGGCAGTAAAGACCAGCAGGTTCTGAACTTATTCGAGAAAAAGAAAGAGGAAAAAGTTGAAAAAGCCAAGAAACGGGATCTTGCGTTCGGGGATATGTCCGTGTATTATGAGATGATTACGGGCCAGGGGCCGTTGCATATCCACATTAACTATGATGAGGATGGACCAACCAAAGTCTTCACGAACATTGCACCGATTGGGACAGAAATTTCTGGACTGACAACAGCGATGGGCATTTTAACCTCAAAATATTTCGAGATGGGCGGCGATCCGGTCAAATTAATCCGTCACCTGAACTCGATTAAAGGGGATAAACCTATTGGATTTGGGCCGAAAAGAATTGACTCCATACCGCATGCATTGGCAAAAGCGTTACGTGATCATCTGCTGAAAACAAATAAATTAAAACAAATGGACGGCCAAGCAATTCTGGAAACAGGACAGCAGAAATTAGTCGCGACCACATCGCATCAACGGGAACAAACCGTTATTGAGTTAAAATCCCTGTACTGCCCGAAATGTTTCAGCGCGAACGTGGAAGTGGTCGGCGGCTGTTCTGGACCGACCTGCTTTGACTGCGGTCACAGTGAGTGTGGCTGATTTTTTTTCTTTTACTTACCATGAACCGCAAACAGCTTGTTGAAAAAAACCTGCGATTAATGGAGAGCAGGGAAGAAGGAGGAATGACTGCCTTAATCGGTAGTGAAAGCATGGGTGGCAATACAGGATACATGGACGGGGCGCCTGCAAGCGCACTGAATTTTGCCTGTGACCGGCAAACCGGGGAAATTTTCTATTTTGCGAATATCCAGCATATACCTCTATGCTTTCGTCATGCGTTTATGGCAACGATGCTCTACCATGATTCATTGTATGCCCTTCAGACCACGTCCGGAAAAAAACCACAACCACCATGCTTAAAAGGATTAGTCTCTTACCGCGGACTATCAAAGGAAGCAAAAAGCGTGATAGATGAGAGTATGGTGCGCTATAATCTGAAGGCAGAAGCCTATTTTAGAAAACAGGTAGAACAGTTGGGAAAAAAGAACTAGGAACAAGGGGCATGTTACTCTTTTTATTTACCTTATTTGACTTTTTGGCACTGGTTATTACGGTAATCAGCCATTATAATCTCATCGATTCGCTTATTCCCCTGGCATTGGCGGGGTTGTATATGTTTTTCAAGGGCGTTGTTTTTATGGGGGACATCTCTAGTTTTATTGATCTCCTCGTTGGGATTTATTTAGTGATGATGCTCTTCGGAGTACGATGGAAAATAACGCTTTTAGTGGTATTATGGTTTATGAATAAAATAGTGGCCGCATTCGTAAGTTAATGAAGAAAAGGTTAAATACAGGAAAACAGCAGAGAAAAACAATGAAAAAGAGGATCATTCTCATCGGTCTTATCATAATCCTGATCAGTGCGGCGGTCATCGCCTCATTCTTTTCTGGAAATCTCGTAAAAAAGCAGTGCAATGCAGTGGTCACAATCACACATGCAAGGACACTACAATGCGGGAGATTCATACAGCTCCAGGAACTACAGAACAATGAATCAGACAAGGTGCAATTTTATGTCTGGGATTTTTTTACACGGTCGCATATAAGCATAGAAAAGGAGGTGCCTACAGCCACACCGATTGCGGGGTTATACTTTGCGCTTATAGGCATGGACGCAGAAACGCGGACCGCGATTGTGAAAATGTCTGATAAACCGATACAGCCGCCTGTTCACCCTCTTGCGTTACAAACCCATGCGCAGAAAGTTTTATCTGTGGAACTCTCCTGCACAGAAACAAACAATCAGAACAGCAGCGAATCTTTTTTTGAACGGGGAAAAGTAATCTATAAGAATAATCCGCTTCTGGATGAAGAACGAGACCTCTGCATTGATGATTTCTCCTTATTAAAACGAACATGCCAGAGCCCGGTAAATTACCGTATCAATACGATCCGTCATTTTTGTGACGGGGGTTGCCGCAATGGGGCGTGCCAGCCTGTTATTAACACGACAAAAGGATTATGTTTTTCCGATGATGGGGGAAGAAATTATTTCAAGGCAGGGAATATTACGTTTTATCCGTATCAGCATGAAAGCGTTCTTCCGATAAGAGAAAGCGATGTCTGCCTGAACGACACACATCTCATAGAAAAGAGCTGCACAAAAGAGCCGGCGATTGTTTCAGAGATATATCCTTGTCCAAACGGGTGCTCCGACGGGGCGTGCAAGTTAGCCCCGCTTAATATTACGCATGTATTGCATGAACAGATACCCCTCTATTTTGTCCAGGAGAACGACGCGAGCCTGGTGACTGATGGGATCGTACGTGTTTCAACACTCATGCGCCGCTTTTTTTTAGACCATCCTGATGAATATGATCTGATCGCGGTCTTTGCTGCGGACTATGAGAATATCCGCATTCCCCAGTCATCCCTCTTTATCCGTGTGAATGAAAATCCTGCCAAAGGACTTGGCCTGATTGACAATCATAGAGGTGAACCAGAATTATTTGGCGTAAAGAAGGATGGAACATTAAAAGGGATCGCGTATATTCTCCCGCGGGTAGGAACATGGAAGGAATATCCTGAAGAAAAAGCGTTTAAACCTTTACTGGAGGAATTTGCCCATGAATGGGCGGTCGGACTTGATACATTCTGGGGTGTGGACAGTTATCACTGGACCAGAAGATTACAATCGTTACGTGATTTTGATGCAATGCGGGAAGCGCGTCCATGGAAGGATAATCATGACGGAACATTCAGCCTTCCTGTTGATCCATGCGGGGGCAGTGAGAAAACATACAGTTTCAGCCCGTTTACCCTTTACTTGATGGGTCTTGCTGATCAGAAAGAGATTACCCAGCCTTTCCTGCTGCTTGATTCTCCTGATCTGAAAACAAATCCCTGTTCGCAGAAAATCCGCGGAACTGCGCAGTATATTACCATCGCCGATCTTATCAAAGAAGCAGGAAAACCACGCACGATTCCCGCGGACAGCGCGCAACGGAACTTCAAGATCGCATTTATAGTAATGTATCCGCAGAACGTCACGCTTTCGCACTATGAAATTGACCGTTTTCAGTGGCTCGCGAATAGTTTTCCTGAACGATGGGCGAAAGCAACAAGCTGCCGTTCAACTATAAACGGGATACGCATTCCCTATAAAGAATGCATGGAAACTGTTTTTCCCAGCAAGTAAAAAGTAAACAGCACAAGCTTTTTATAGGAAAACAAAAGTTGGGGAATAATGATCGCACACGTTGACGCAAGCACATTTGATAAAGAAGTGATGAAGAGTGATAAGCCTGTTCTTGTTGATTTTTATGCGGACTGGTGTGTTGATCCAGAAACAGAAATTCTCACAGATCAAGGTGTTGCAATTAAAGCACGAGATGCAAAAGTAAATAGTTCTTTGCTTGTTTATGATGGAAAAAAGATAAAGGGCGATGGAGTGGTACGTTCATTAACATCAGAAAAATTAGGACATTGTAAAAGTATTCAAACAGTATCAGGAAGATATATCAAAGTAACAGACAATCATTTATTCTTCACAAAAAAAGGCTGGAAAGAAGCATATAAATTACAGGGTGGTGAAGCAGTAGCCGTATACCCCTTTCAAAAAGCGGCAAAAGAACAGATAAAATCGGGAAAAAGTATAGTAACAGAAAAGGATATAAGAAAATATGCAGGAAAAAGTTTTAGAATAAAAAAATATGTTCAAGAGCTAAAAGAAAAAAAACTATTACCTTTGAAGTTCAATGACGAACGTGTATTATTTCTTGCACGAATAGCGGGCATGCTATTTTCTGATGGTAATCTCTATCATGGGGGAAAAAATAATTATCGTGAAATAAGTTTTATTCTTGGTCAAAAAGAAGATGTGGAAGCACTAAAAAAAGATATTTCGACAGTAGGGTTTAAGAAGAGTTTTGTAACAGAGAGAACAACAACGCAGATCATTGGTGGAAGAGAATTTACCATGCACGGGTTTAAATTAAAATATTGCTCCACCGCATTATGGCTTTTATGCAGCGCGCTTGAAATTCCATCAGGGAGAAAGGGAGATCAACAATATACCGTCCCCTCGTGGATTAAAAATGCACCACAATCAATCAAACGCGAATTTTTAGCAGCATATTTAGGCGGCGATGGGCCGAAGATAAAAATGAATGTCACTAAAGGAAAGGGCAGAGGAGATTATAATAGTATAAATATTAATGATATTGAATTTTATAAGAATGTCAAAATGTTTGATTCTGGGGTAAAATTTGCAGGAGAGATGAAAGATCTTCTGGAAGGGTTTGATATTACCGTCAACAAAGTATTCTCAGATAAAGAAACATATGAAAGAAAAGACAAAACGAAAGTAAAAAGTATACATATACAAATAAAGAACAATTTTAAAAATGCATATAACCTATTTTATAATATAGGATACAGATATTGCAAAAAAAAAGAGACAGAGTCAGCATATGCTGCAGAGTTTACCCGACGTATTCTTGCAAAAAGAGAAGAATGGGCAGATCAATATAATAAAGTAATAAAACTAAATAAAGAAAAAGGATTTGGATACAGGAAATTAAGCAGGTTATTTGGAATGCATCAGCATACAGTATGGCAGTGGATTAAAAAAGGAGTACAACCGACAGTTACAAAGCACCATATCAAGTTCCCAGTATGGTTAAAAGAACAAACAGAAGGGTTGAGCGGGGGATTAGTATGGGATTATGTCAAGGACATAGAAGAGATTTATTTAAAAAGTGTACAAAAAATAACAATGAATAAATATCCTAATTTTATTGCAAATGGGTTTTTATCGCACAATTGTGGTCCATGTAAGATGCTTTCTCCAATTCTTGAAGAGGCAAGCAAGGAATTAACACATATAAAATTTGTCAAATTGGACACAGAAGCTGCGCCGGAAATAGCCATGCAGTTTAATGTGATGAGTATTCCCACCTTAATTGTTTTTAAAGAAGGAAAGGAAGAAGCGCGTCTTGTCGGCTATATGAGTAAGGCGACATTAAAAGAAAAATTAGCGCATATTTAGTTCTAGAAAGGGGTCATAAACCTTATAAAGATTAATGGAATCCAGAGAGCATGCAATTACATTTATGGCAGAAGAACGAAAGAAAGCTAAGTTTAGCTGACGCAGGAAAAGGAAAAAGGGTTGCGGTAGGCTATATCAATAATAATGATCGCGTTCTGGATATTGGATGTGGCGATTGTGCATTCTTGGATATGATTCAAGAAACAAGGAAAAATTGTCATTTATATGGCGCAGACATTATTCCGAGCGCATTGGAGATTTGTAAGAAAAAAGGATATACGCCTGTAAAGAACATTAAAAAGCTTGAGGGGAAGTTCAATGTGATCACATTATTTGAGTGTTTTGAGCATTTATCCTATGAACAGCGCATAGTCTACGGAAAATGGATTGAAGATAAGCTTGTCGATGGAGGAATTGTCGTATTATCATTCCCATATATTTGTTCAATGCTTTCGTTAGTGCATTATTATGACAATCCTGAGCATAAAGAACCATTTCCGCGGGAGTCGCATCTGAACGTCTTCTTTGCAAAGTGTGCGATCAAAAAAAGAGTGTATTTATCTCCCTGGTTAAACCCGATAAAGATTATACATTGTGTATTGACAGGATTGTCCATGAATGCGATCCACAATAATATTTGTTTTGTTTTAAAAAAAGAGAAATGATTAGTTCTTCAATTCTTTCGCAAACGTTTGTGCGACAAGCAAAGGAAAGACAATGGTCGCGTCAGCGTGGACTTTAACAGACTGCGCGTTTGGCAAAATTTTTCCCCAGGAAACTGCCTCTTCAGGCAACGCGCCAGCGTCTGACCCGTCAAATTCCTGCGCGGTATTAATGTACACGGCATATTCAGCGCCATTCCGCAGCATATTCGTATTCAAAATATGATGTTTCACCAAACCTGATCCTAAAATAATAAGTCCGGATGTTTTCACGTCAAAGGTGGTATCATTCAGGCGTTGCGCGTCAGCGGCGATATCTACTTTAAAATCAGGATGTTTGAACATGAAAAAATACATATTATCGCCTAACGCGCCATCGGTTAACGCAGGACAGTACATGCGGATCTTATGCTTCCATGCCCAATAACAAATGCTTTCCGGATTATTGATGCGTTCGCCTAATTTCCATACGATATCGGAAGGGGTACAGATTGTTCCGTTTTTTTGTTGTTCGGCGTATAATTCTTCCAAAAGAGGCTGAACAAACTGTTCGAATTGCACATAGCGCGAGTTTGGAACAAAAATATTGCCGATGCGGTTAATGCCCTTCTCCCGCAAGTCTTTGCCGGATGCGCGGAAGTCTCCCAATAAGAATGTATTGAGACATTTGATGATATCCTCCTCAACACCGCCGGCGGTGGTCACAATTACGTTAACTTTCTGATGTTCGACAAGATAGCGGAAAATATCACGCAAGCCAGAACTGACCATGCTCGATGTATACCCCAAGTAAATGAACGCTTGAGTTTTAATCATCTCTTGAATGATCTTTTGCGCCTGCGCGAGATGCGTCGCTTGAAAGCCCATCGTAGAAAAACTGGCGAGAATTTTTTCATAATTGATTCCCTGATTAAAATCATAGCCTCTGATCGGCGTTCCTTGAATTTCATGACTCGCGCGGAGAAGGTTTTTTCGCGCGGTTGTTTCGTTATTCATCAAGAAAGAGCAGAGAGAAAACTTAATAAAGATACTCACTTCTGTTGAGTAGTAATGGTATATACAAATGTAACAGGAACACTGCCAGAAGAGGTTATGCAGTATCTTATGGAAAGAAATCCGAAAAAAGCACAGGTGACGCTGCTGCATGATTATCTTGGACCAGTACAGTTTCCAACCAATGAAAGGCCGGAAGACGAGCGGGTCATTTCATACAGGCCCCAACAGGAAGAGGATGCATTCACACGTACGGTACTGAGAAGTTTGATCTACAGGGTCAGACCGGAAGTACGGTTGAATAATGCGCAGTATGAAAATTTTCAGGCGGCAGAAGAAATAAGCGGTATTATCGGGGATGAACCCATTATCTGCTGGGATCCATCACATCGTATGCTAACAGAAATGATTTTCCGCGCGCGCGTGCGATTGGAAGAAGGGACAGGAGATCGTATTTATCGTCCGTCATTTCTCCCGGAAAAAATTAAGCATGGCAGTATAGAATCATTTGTGGAAGAAACGTATTTCTTGTTTCCAGAAGCCGCTGGCATGCGCAGTTTTATGAGGTGAAAAAATGTTACTTATCAGTACAGGCGAGATTTTTCTGAAAGGGAAGAATAAGGGGTTTTTTATTACAAGATTAATGAAAAATGTGCGGGCGGCGCTTGGGACAACAGGGATTGTTTTTCAGCAGAATAAAATCATTTGCGAACAGGAAGAGGGACATGAAAAGATCAAGCGCATATTCGGGATTACCCATTATGCGGTTGCGAAGAAAGCGGCATTTGAAGATATAGGGCACGTTGCGTTAAGTTTCGTCAGCGGACAAAAGACGTTCCGCATTACAGCGCACAGGCGCGTCAAAATAGGAAAAACATCGGAAGAACTGAATAAAGAAATCGGCGGCGTTATACTCGCAAAACATCCAGACATGAACGTAAAATTAAAAAATCCTGAACTGGAAATTTATATTGACATTTTCAAGGATACGGCGTATATTTATACCAACATTATCCAAGGACCAGGCGGTCTTCCGGTCGGGGTTTCTGGCGCAGTGCATATTCACGTGACAAATGAAATAAACGCGACCGTTGCAGGGTTTTTAATGATGAAACGGGGGTGTTCAATTACCACAGAAAAAGAATTACGCTTCTTACAAAAGTTTGCGTACGGGTGCACTGTAGAAACACGCCCGATAAAAAAAGGGGAAGCGCGGGTATCTGACGAAACAGCGATAGAAACAATTATAAAAGAAGGAAAAGAAACACTCTTCCCCTTAGCAGGGATGCAGCAGGAAGAGATAACAGGACTTTACGAAAAAATAAAAGGGGTATAGAAAATTACATCCCCTCTAATTTGTGTATACGATTGTCTAGGTTCATGCAATATTTGTTTTTGTTCAGGGAATATTTCTTCTTAGCCCGCGACGCTCGCGACATGGACGCGCAACAATTAAAAAGCAAGATTATAAAATAATACAATGTTATATCCCCTTCTTTACAATAAAGGAAAAAGAGCAAATAATAGTAAAAATAAAGTAAAAGAAGAATTAATCGATTTTCTTAAAGAAGAGGCAAAAAAGAATCATTTTCCATCGAGAAGAGAACTAGAATCAAAATTTCACCTTAGATTAGGCTATAGTATTAAAAATTTGTATAAATCTGCAGATATAAAATATATAATTTCGCGATCACAACACATTAAATCATTAAAAGCAACGAAATTACTTAGATTAATTATTAAAAATTTAGATAAATTCGGTCTCAGGTTAATTTGTTATAGAAATGTCCATGAAAGAGGGATAGATATCCTTGCGCGACAAAATAATAAATTAGTTGGAATCGAAATTAAGGCATATAATAAATTTGAGAAACTAAAACAGAGGAATATTAATCAAGTTGAAAGGTTTATAAAAAATGAAAAGTTGGATAGAGCAATTATTATTTTTACATCAGATTTTTCAGAGAGAATAAAAAGAAATGCTAGTATCGAATTAATTAATTACAAAGACCTAATCAGGATAATACCAGAAAATAAAACATTAAAGTTTATTAGAAATCATTCTGTCAATCTAATTGATGATTCAAAACAAAAAATAAGACAAAGGATATTAACATACGTTCTTAACAAATATACAAAAGAAAAGATAAAACCAAATAGTATAGAAATTAATAAAGACCTTAAATTAAGTATTTACTCTTATTTTCCAAGTTTATTTGAAATATATAAAATACTTAAAATTCCGCCGCCATTATGGAGAATGAATGGAAAAAGAGCTAAAACAAAGGATATAGAATGTATTAATCTTTGGAAAGATGCTTTTAAAGGGTATATTATAGATAAAGTTAGAACTGAAAATCGATATCCATCAGGATATGAAATTAGTAAAAATTTTAATGTCTATGTTTGGAATATTGTAAGAATGTCTGAATTATATGAAGAGTTAGGTTTAGAACCATATTTAGAACGAAAAAAAAGAACTACATTTCTTCAAGATTCTTAATACGACTATTAATATCAGGATGCGTGCTAAACATCCCGTCAAAAAATTTCTTTGAACCGTGTAACGGGTTGCTGATCCATAAATGCGCGGTCGCTTTATTCGCAATGTCAACGTACGGATCCTTATCATCACGGATACGTTTTAACGCGTCCGCCAGCCCTTGGGGATAACGCGTTAATTGTGCGCCTGACGCGTCTGCCAGATATTCACGTTTGCGTGAGACCGCAAGTTTAACTAATTGTGCAATAACAGGGGTTAAGATCGCTAAAATAAGAGCAACAGCAAGAAAGATCATGTTAGATTGTTTTTCATTACGATCTCTCCCGCTGCTGAAGAAAAAACTCCGGATAAAAAAATCGCTTAAGAGCGTCACAAATCCAACTAAGACCACAACCAGCATCATGAAACGGATATCATAATTACGGATATGACTCATCTCATGCGCGAGGACACCTTCCAGTTCCACACGTTTCAGTTTCTCAAGCGCACCGGTCGTAACACCCATAATCGCGTGCTGCGGATCACGGCCTGTGGCAAACGCATTGATCGCCGTATCCTGAATAACATAGACCTTCGGCACGGGTAATTGTGATGCGATCGCGAGTCCTTCAACCGTGTTCACGAGATAGGGATACTCTTTTTTTGTTGCAACACGCGCCCCCTGCACCTGCAGAATAAGACTGTCCCCGCTATAATATCCGATAAGCGGAAAGAGAATCGCGAAGAACACACCAATAACAATGCCCGCAGCAGCATTGAAGAAGAGTGCCCCTAAGACATAACAGAGAAAGACAATAAGCACAATAAAGAAACTCACCAAGAGATAAGATTTCTGTTTATTGCTTTTGATCTCATCATAAAAATTAACCATAGGCGTGGAAAAGCGGAATTGATTTAAATAGCTTTTGTGCGGAAAAGAAGATGGAATCATTACAAGAAGCGTATATCAGATTAATGAAAGATAAAGTGTTCAGGAAAGAAGGATTTCTCTGCAGCGTGTTTGTTATGGCGAATCCGAAAGAAATTTTTAACCAGTCATGGCAGTTTGATTTTTATCAGAAAGAGAAGGATTGCATCACCAGTTATAAGATGGACGCGGCAATAGGCATTGTCAATGAAGGAATGGAAGTTTTTAGAGAAGAAAAGATTGCAATTGAAGAATTACGACTAGATGAAATTAAGATTCCCTTCGAAACCGTGGTGAAAGAATTACAGGCAAAGGTGGAAAAAAGCCATCAGTCCGCGACAAAGATTATTGTTATTTTACAGAAAGCAAGTGTTCCCATCTGGAATATTAGTATTTTAACAGACGCGTTTAATTTAATTAATGTGAAAATGAATGCGGTGACAAAAGAAGTGATTGATGAAAAATCGTTTTCGATGTTATCGTGGAAAACATAGATACGCTATTTTTAAATAGTTTTTCCTTTCTCTTTAATTATGCAAAGACTTCCCTTTATCTTTTGCGGAAAACAATTTTCTGGTGATGGATGCGGACTTTCTGATGAAGAGGATACCCTTGTTAAAAATGTGAGCTTGTATGTTTTAGAAAATCTTTCAAGAAAAGAACCGTGGGCACTTTCCCGCTGCACTTTTTTTGCGGATAGAGGAATTGATTATTTAGTACTGGCTGCGCGTATTTTCCCTATTCATGATCCTCGTATTCATGGAGACGATATTAATCCCTTTAATCAGCACTACTGGCTTGCGTACGATCTTCTTCGCGAAAGTCAACGTGCTGAAATTGTTCTTGATCCTATTTATGCGTACCTTGGAAAGACAGAATTTGCGCCGGAAACATTTCACTACCATAACGAACGCAAAAGAAGAGTCTTTGCCCATAAAGCGATAGGCGACGGCGGTGTACGTGTGAAAACGATTGGTATTTAATTTGACAGACGTAACAAAAGAAGTGATTGATGAAAAAGTTTATTCGATATTCTTGTTGTAACCGTAAAAAATTTTGAAGATGGGGATTTTCTTAAAGTTTATTTCTGTGCTTCTTCAAGAAGTGCTGCCAAGTCGGCCTGATCAAGTAATCCTTCCTTTTGTGTTCGAAGGATAGGGACAGAAAAAGAATTACCGCGATTATCAATGAAATCTATCATTCGCTGTTCATCATAGTGTAATCCAAATCGTTGTGCGATATAATGGTGAAATGCAATACGTTCTTCATAGGAAAGAACACCATCTTGGTTTTGATCATACTTTTCCAGTGCAGAGTAATAACGGGCTATATAATTTTCAGTAGAATTATGAACCTTAGAGACCGCCCCTGCCAGAGCAGCGGTCAATGCGAGAAATGAGGCTGTTAACAAAGCATAGTGAAAAGGATAAAAATTACCATTTCCTTCTTGCGCTGCTGCTTGTTTTTCCTTTTCCATCTTCTTTCCTACATTTAAGCCTATATAAATATTTATTTAATGCTTTATTGTCAATATTATCCCTTATAATGTATGGTATCTCATTAGAATTTCACTTTCACATTCTCACGTTCTTTCTCTGTCGTTTGAAAAAATTCGCGCTCTTTAAAAGAAAACATGCTTCCAATAAGCTTACTGGGAAAGGATTGCAATTTTGTATTGAATTCCAGGACACTATCGTTATACGCCTGACGTGCATACGCAATTTTGCTTTCTGTTCCAGACAATTCTTCCTGTAATTGCATAAAATTCTCACTTGCCTTTAATTTCGGATAGCTTTCAGCGACAGCAAAAATCGTTTTCAACGCGCCCGCGAGCATGCCTTCGGATTGTGCTTTCTGTCCAGGTGTTGTTGCTTTCATAAAAGATGTACGCGCAGCAGTCACTTCTTTTAACGTGTCCTTTTCATGTTTCATATACCCCTTAACACTTTCTAAAAGATTAGGGATAAGGTCAAAACGCCGCTTTAACTGCACATCAATCTGTGACCACGCATTATCAATTCTGTTCCTTAGTGTTACGAAACGATTATAGGCGTAAATACAATAAAGAATAAGAAGGACAATGAGAATAATGATCCAGGTTAGTATAGATGGCATCGTATGATCTTTTCTTGTTTCTATATAAAGATTGCGCTAGAAAAAATTTATTTCTGAACTGCCTTTGGTGGTGGCGCTATTCCTCCCCGCACGGTTGTCGGACCAGTAATATGCAACGCTTTTCGAAGAACGGGATTATTTTCTATGGCAGAAGAGCCTAATGCGCATTGACTACTCCCCCCCTCTCCTGCACTACTACTTGCGCATATGTGATTATTCACAAACGTTCCTACTGCATTAAACGCAAATGTAACTCCTCCTGCAGATCCTTCACAGCCATTTACTAAAATGTTTCCTCCACTATCTGCAAGTGGACTTCCATCAGTACCGACTTTTGGGCCAATAAAAATATGCGGACTAAATCTTGCAGCAAACGGACCCATCAACGCACCGCTCGGAACCTTATTTTCATCTTTATCACCTGGATTCGAAAATGAATGTAATGCACGCACTGCTTGACTTTGTAGAGAATGATCGTTTGCACCAACAGCAAGGCTAGCAACAATTCGTCTTACAGTAGCACAATTTGGACCTGAACAAATATCACTATCAAAACCTGTCATCCCTGTTTTTTTCCCGTCACCCACTCCAGGTGGCGGTTCTTGTGGCGTTGGTTTTGCAGCAGGAGGAACCTCGCTCTTTGAAACTGTTGAAATATACTCCCCTTTTTTATCATACGCATTATAATTTTTACCGTCCCATGTAGCAAACTGTTGTTTGATCTCACCTGAAGGTGTTTTTGTGACTAAAACTTCCTTTGGCTGACCTCCTGCATCTGTACGTTCTTGTAACGAGATCGGAGGTTCTTCATTGGAAATAGATGCTCCGCATGAGGTTGTACACCCTTCAGCTGCCTGTTCTCCTTTTCCGAGGCTTGCTTGCGTGCTTGTGGTTGATGAACAGAATGTGGATTGCGCATTACTCCCTCCCGCTGATGGTCCTTTTAGATCAGCATTTCCGGGACTTTCCCTTCCTGTTCCCCCACCCCCACACTGCTCACTCTGCAATTGCGATGATCCTGTTCCCCCACTTCCACTCGCTGTACTTCCACGCTGTGCCTTACAACTTCCTGAATTTCCTGGCTGAGCAACAAAAACGTTATAAGAACTTGTCGCAGGATTATTCGTCATCCCTGATGGCGCACGAAAACCACTCGTGACACCATTACTTCCCTGGCTTCCACACATCCCTTGCGCAATACCAGAACCTCCTTGCATTCCCTTAGTCACCGCATCATTACACATACTCTCAGAGGGAATAACTTGTATAATCCCTTTCTGAACAAGCGCATCAAAACTTTTCTCCTGCGTAAAAATAATTAATGTATCTGGACGCAAATCTGCCCCTTTTAAAACACCAATCTCATCTGCAAAATGCACTAAAGCATTTCCTTCCACATCCAACGGAATACCATGCACAACTATCGTTTCTCGACTGCTAATCTTCTGCTGCAACGTTCCCAACGCATCTGCATGTGCCTGCAACAGCGTCGTCGGGTGTCTCCTCACTTTTTTTTCATTATCATCCTTCTTTCCGCTCAAAAACGAAACAAAAGACAACCATCCAGTTATATCAGGGACTATATGAGGGGGAGGGGGTGATTTTACTGCATTTCCGCTGAACCAATTATCCCAGACTGATCCTTCAAAAAACGGCAGTGCGTACGCACTCACACTCAGTAGAAGCATAAAACTTAATAGTATAGCAACACTCTTTTTCAACATCCCCTTTCTCTAAAACTTTTCTTATATAAATATTCCGTTTCATGGCTCTGGTGCATTCCTCGTTCTTTACTTATATTCACTTGGAAAAACCTAGGTCTAGCATATAAGCTTTGGTCAAAGATGATCTAAAAGCAGAGGGTTGCACCAGAGCCCGTTTCCTGAAGCTGTTACGTAGACGTCATATTTCGATCCCAAAAAATTATTTTGATAGACGTGATCGTTCATTAAAAACAACGCAAGTATTCCCTGTGCAAGACATAAAAGTAGGGTGGGTTGTATCAGTATCTCCCGTACTATTATTTGCGGAACTATTATTCCCCCTGTACTTAATTGTATTATTATATCATTCACCAAAAACACTTCAATCATTTTAATAATGACTCTCCATCACAATCGCTCGGTTGATCTCATCGCGCGTCAGCGCTTTATTAAAGAGACCGCGAACCTTTGTGATCATCCGCTGATCCGTATAATGCTCGCCGATTAACGAAGCAGCAAGTTTTTTATATTCAACAGATGTATCTGCGTTTGGTTTGTAAAAACTCAACGGCATAGTTTTCGCCAGCGCTTTTAGCATATTCTCATCTTCATACAAAATAGAAACAATCGGTGTTTTTGTATTATCCTCAATCTCCTCAAAATTCAGTTCATACTTTTTTCCCCGTACTTTATTCAGAATAATCCCTTCGACTCTGATTTTCTTTTCTTTCGCGATTTTTAACGCGTTCATCGTAGAACTTAAGGTGATATAATCTGGCGTGGTTACAATAAACAGCTCGTCAGCCGTATGCATTGTTGCCTGCATTTCTTCATTAAAAGTCGGCGACGTATCCACTAAGATCAGATCATACTCATGACGAAGACTGTTCACGTACTGCTTGAATTTATCCACATTCACTTTTCTCGATAATAATGATGAGGGCAATAAATGCAATCCTGAACTGTGCTCATAAATCGCTTTTTTCACCGGCACTTTGCCTTCAATCACTTCATGTAATGTATACTCTGGTTTGACAAAACCGAAATGAAGCCCTAAATTCGGACCGGAAAAGTTAGCGTCAACAACTAATATTTTCTTATGAAAATCTTTCGCAAGAATCGCGCCGAGATTTGCCACGGTTGATGTTTTTCCGACACCGCCTTTAATTGCGATAAACCCGATAATTCGTGCGCGCATCTTTATTCTCTTTTCCATGTATTTTGCTTCTGCGGTTTATAAATCTTCTCATCCCCGGCCTCGTATTCATAGGGGGTGTGTTTATGTTCATGCGGACCGCGGAATTGCCGTAGTTTTGTCGTTCCATAATGCCCGCCTACGCAGATTAATGCAAGAATGCCCACAATAAGCACCCACCGCAATGCGCTTGGTTTCGTTGCTTTCTCTTCTAATAAATTTTCAAATTTTGACTCGTTTAACGCGGCATTCCCCGTTCCAATAAATGGTGTTGTTTCTTTCACTTTCGCCTTTGGTTCTGCTTTCGCGCCAGACGCAAAGACGCTGAAACCCGGGCTATTCGCTTCAAATTCGATATAATCGCCGTCCTCTTTTATTACCTGAAGGTTCAGTTTATCCCACTGGCTTGTATACCGCAATAATTGCACATTTTCTTTTTTCGCGTTCTTTTCTTCTAACCATTTTTTGCTCACTGTAAAACTTATCTTCACATTCCCTATGTTCTGTTCCTGTAAATTTGTACGCACTACTTCAAAATATTTATATACGTCCATATCTGGGGTTGTAACAGTTTCTGGTTTTTCTTTTAACTGATTGACGGTGAGAACCGCATTCTGCACATCCCCTAGGACACTAAAGATTAATTTCTTTACCCCTATTTCTAGGTTCTCTACAGGGTAGTTAATGATTGAACCTGCGGGCAGTGCCTCATACTTTACGGATGTTGTGGCGCCAATATTGGTTTGTACTTTTGTGATTGTTAATTCTTTTGTCACTTTGTCTTTTGTGGTAAAATTCAGTGTATTGCTTGTGACACAGTTTCCCGTCTGATCACAGTTTGTTACTGCTGCGAAATATTGCGTATTCACGGATAAATTCCCCAGTTGTACACTCTGTGTTTGTATGAACGTATTCGTACCTACACTTGTTCCGAAAATTGCGGATGTTCCATAACTTATTGACATGTTTGCCGCTTCTGATGTGGTCCATCCGATAACCGCGGTTGTTTCTGTTATTGAACCTGTCTGCAGATCGCTTATTGCCGGCGCAATTGAATCTTTTATGACTTTCAGTGTTTTTGTATTCTGATTTCCTGAACTGTCGTTCGCTGCAATGCGGACAATATTGTCCCCCTCACTTACAAGAGTATTGCTTACTGTTCCGCTGTAGGCATCGCCTGTTTTTGTTAATGACTGCCAGCTGCTGTTTGTCGTGACATTCTCTACGCGGTATTGTACACTTTGCGCAAGAATCCCGTTTGTATCAGTTATGGTTGTATTTACAGAAAATTCCCCCCTTATTTTTGTCCCGTCTGCAGGTGTGGTTATCGTAATCTGCGGAACAGTAGTATCAACGGTAAAGCTTATTGATGCGTTATTCACATTTCCAATACTATCCTTTGTGTAGGCAATGAAAGTATAATTTCCGTCACTGAATGTTTTTGTTAATGAGGGGGTATAGGTTATGTTTGTGCCATTATAGATATACCATATTTCCAGCGCATCGCTTCCTGCGGTTAAAGTAATGGGGATCGTTGTTGTTGTATATATTTTCGCTTCAGGACGAGTAATTGTTAGGGATGGGCCTACACTATCAACAAGAAGGGTGTATGTTAATGTGTTTTGACTTCCTGTTTTATCTGTTGTTGTTAGGGTAAATATATATGAACCGTCTGCTAATATTAATGTCGGCGCAGTCACAATCGCAAATGTTCCGTTTCCTAGTCCATGATCTGTGCTGTTCATACATTGTACTAAGCTTGTTGAAGGATTTGTACATGAAAATGCCACGGGGCTTGTTATGGAGGAGCTTGTAAAATATAAACCGGGTGGTGCGGTGATCGAAAAATTTATGATCTCATCGGGAGAGGTAATCCCATTTGCGATGGTAAACCCCAAATGCACTGGTTGTGCTGATCTTGCTATTTGACCTGGATTTAATCCGCCAATGCCTAATGAATGTATTGCGAGAACATTTGGGATGATCACCAGAAAAATAAAGAATAACATTCCCTGTTTTTTTCTCATTCCTGTATCCTCTTTTAGAATATATGCCCTTGACTTTTAGTGATTTAAATACCTTTTGCTTCTGCAAACATTATGCTCTTTTTATAACTTTTCTGTTATCATTTAAGAAGTATTGCCAACATAAATACTCTTTTCCTATCTTTGATTTACGCTGTAACTTAATTTTTTGTTCTTCAATCGTAAAATATGCGAATGTTCCGCCCTGATTCTTCAGGAAATAATCCCCGTTTTTCCAGTTTGTACTCATTCCTTTAATAAAACTTACAAAATCTTTCTGTGTTTTCACGTGCTTTTTTTCAATTTTTACGGTTGGTTTAAATTGATAAACAATAGAATAATTTGGCCGCACCTGCATAACGGTCATCTTCTCATCCAGTACCATGATTTATATGGGAAATGACGCAGGATATATAAACCTTCTGCCTCCTCCTTTTTCGCGTAACTACTTTTAAGTGTTTATTTTTCATTTTATAGAAAACCTTAAAAGCTTCTCTTTTGTTTACAGTCTATGCGTGTCCTCTTTATTACTCCCCCGTATAGTATTGAAGAAAGGTATGGTACGAAGATGCAGATCAAGAAGGGATTTCTTCCGCCTTTGGGTCTTGCTTCTATTGCGACCGTTCTGAAAGAACAGGAACACGTTGTCCGTATTCTTGATTTGCCTGTTTATGATTACACTCTCGATGATATCAGTAAATATATTTCTGCTTTCAATCCTGAACTCATCGCTTTTGCGGCCATTACCCCCACTATTGACAAGGCGTATATTATCGCTACTGCAGTTAAACCCTATACGACTGCGACTATTGTTTTCGGCGGTCTGCATCCTTCGCTTTATCCTGAAGAAACACTTAAACAGTGTCCCGCTGTTGATCTTGTATGTATCGGCGAAGGAGAATACACGTTTCTTGAACTTACGGACAAACTGGAAAAACAACAATCAATTACAGACATTCCCGGCATCTGTTATCGTGATGGAACATTGATCAGGCGTACATCGCCGCGCCCGATTATTAAAGACTTGAACGATCTTCCCATTCCAAGCAGAGAATTTTTTGAGATGGATCGCTATATTCCGCTACCCAACCAGTATAAGGCAATTCCTGTTACGAACATGATGACCGCGCGCGGCTGCCCTTATAACAAATGTACTTTTTGTTTTGAAGCGGGGGATCATAAGCCTGTTTTCCGCCGTGTTAGCGCTCAGCGTGCAGTGGAAGAAGTTCGTATGCTTGTCGACAGTTATAAAATTAAAGAAATCTCATTTTGGGATGATGTTTTTATTGTCGGGCAAAGCTGGATGAAAGAGTTTACAGATGGTTTAAAAAAAGAAAAAATTGATATTCTCTATTCCTGCTATGGTTATTTTCCTTATACAACTCATGATATTCTGAAACTCGCCAAAGAATCCGGCTGCTGGAATATTTTTTACGGTGTCGAAGCGGGTAATCAACAGCTTTTAGATATAATCAAAAAAGGGTTCACGAAAGAACAGGCGCGTAAAGTCATCCAATGGACGCATGAACTGGGCATTGAAACACGCGGGTCTTTTATCCTTGGCTTGCCTGGGGAGACACCCGCGCTTGCTAAAGAAACAGTTGACTTCGCAATCGAACTCGATCTTGATTACGCACAGTTCACTCTTAACACTCCATTTCCTAGTACAGAGATGTGGAAAAGTGGATCTCAATATGGGACACTTGATACAAATTACGACCAGTATTCTGTTCATAATCCTGTGTATCTTCCTAAAGGGTATAAAAGTAAGGAAGAACTTCTTAAAATGCAGAAATATGCTTACCGCAAATTTTATTTGCGCCCGGGATTCGCATGGAAACATCTCCGCCGCATTCATAATTATCAGGATATCCAGAAATACGCCGCAGGTTTCAAATTTCTTCTTGGCATGACCGCAAAAAAATAGGTTTTACTCTAAAATTTCGCGTCTTTTTTTTGTCGGTAGTAAACAAATAAATAGTACTTGTTCACGATCATGAAGTTCGTTGCGCGTAAAACCCTGACGCTTCGTGTTTAAACTTTCTTTGCGCATGTTCAAAAATCCTGATCAGGAGTCGGGAATGTTGGAAAACAAATTTCAGGTTCGGGTATTGTACATTCTGAATTTGGTGATTGTAAAACTGAGCAGGGGACGTGTATTCTTTTAAGGAAGGTGAAAAATAGAGGGGGGAAGAAGGATTTATTTTTAGTGTTAGCAAATGCGCAAAAATGGACACCGGAACAGTACAAGACTATTGATGAGATGATATATAAAATTAAAGACTTATTGTTCGCCTAACTTGTATATTCCTTTACTTTCAGATGCTTTTCTGCCATTAGCATATTATTTTAGATAATACGTTGCTAAAAATTTTTCTGATGTTGGCCTCATAATTACAACAGAGAACAAACGTGAAGGCTGGGCGAATAAACGAACAACATCTTCCAATGCGGTCATCGGTGTTGTTGATATAACAGGTCCCCTATGCGTTTCTGACTGAGGGGGAAAAACATCTTTTACTGCCTCGAAATTATACGTGTTTTCATCTGAGGGGGTAGTTATATGAACCGTAGATAGAGGGAACTAATAGCTAATCTCTTAGTATATTTTAATTATTGCTGTCTTTTTTAATGTCTTATGGAAAACACGGCGGTATAATAAGAGAAAGCTATAAAAGGGCGCATAAGTTAAATACAAAAAAATGAGCGCGGATCAGTTCCAGGATTTTTTGGATATTCTTACCGGTCTTTCAAGGAAACAAAAACTCGTCATCGCTTCGTTTGAACAGCGTTTTATCTTGGGAAAAGAACATGAACGGTTATTAAAAAGGTTTGTCGCGGCAAGTAAGCTCCTCAGAAATGCGGGGACTGATGAAGAAATACAGATACGCATACAACTCTTGCGTGGATTATATGCGGAATTAGAGAATAAGGTCTTGGCTCCTTTTTTGCGGTTACTTATGCAGGAAGAACAGCAGGAGCACGCAGTAGTTGGTCAGGAACTGCGTGCAGAACAGGCGTTGTGTCAGGTGTTCACCGATGATTTTCAGGGTGTACAGCAGGCGATTGCGGCAGGCGGTTTGGCGCGTCTTGAAGCAGAGGCGAAATTACGGTCATACATGGAAAAAATGTCTGCCGCGCTCAAGAACGTGCAGGGCAACGGAACAGTAACCGCTGCGTTGAAAAAAGTGCTGGAAAAATTGGATGAAACAGTGGAGAGTGAAAAGAGACTGATTGAACGTGAGCGGGAAGTATTGCTTCACTATACGGTGCAGGGTGCGGTGCTTGTGCAGCGTAAGGATGAAGTGGCGCAGTGGGAGCAGATGTTGCGCCAGTTGGTGGACACGATTTCAAGTGCGCTGCAGTATGAGCGGGAACAGGTGATTAATCCATTAAATGTATTATTAAAGAAAAAATGGGATGCTATTGCAAAAGTACAGACAATTGCGCGGCAGGAAGTGATTACGCTGGATGATATAAAAAAAGATATGCGTTCATTTACCTCATCTGCGGAAGTGCAGCAGTACGTCGCGCGTATTTTACGCGTGGCGCAAAAATTTAAAAAAGCAGAGAACAAGAGGGAAGATATTTTTCGTTTCTTGTCGTCTGTAGGGGTTGGGGCAGAAAAACTGACAGAAGCGGCGATGGAAGTACAGGGGCGGCAGATAGGATTGCTGCGCGCGGAACTGGAAAAAGCGCGTGCCTTGGCTGCGCATGATGCATTAACAGGGGTGTATGCGCGTCGTGCGTTTGAGGATCTCAGAAGAAAAACTGTGGAGTTGGGTATACGTACAGAACAGGGGGTGATTGAAGCAGTGTTGGATCTGGATAAATTTAAGCAGATAAATGATACGTATGGACATCCGGTCGGGGATATAGTGTTGCAGTTTTTTGGGAATCTGATGCGGGCAAGTGTACGCATGGTGGATATGATTGGAAGAATCGGGGGAGAGGAATTTGCGATTATTTTCCAGATTGGAACAACATTGGAACAGGCAGAACGGCTTATGAATAAATTGCGTGCGCGTACGGAGCATATATCCGGTATATTGATGTATGATATTAATAATAAGCATCAGATAGGGGATATGAATGAATATACCGGGCTTTATGTAAGAAAGTTTGAAAATGGAGAGCTTGTTGTTCCGCCGTATGCAATGGACGTGTCAAGAAAACAGATAACCGTGAGTATCGGGATCGCGGAGATGCGTCCTATAAAAGGGTGGGGGGAAAGGGAGATTCAGGATGGGCATGGAAAGGCAGATAGTGCGTTATATCAGGCGAAAAAAACGAGGAATAAAGTCGTTGTTTTTAATGAAACATTTGATATGAAGAACTCTTTTTAAGGGACGACAACGGAAATGTTTATATAATCTTGGTATGTGACCTGCAGATGAATGGGATTGTGCAGGAGAAAGTGCAGGGATTGGAGCGTGTTGTTCAGCAAATTACGAGTCATGTATTCGGATCACCGGTATCAGTTTGTTTGGATTTGAGATGGGATAAAAAGCCGCCCGTGGATGTAAAGGCGTCAGTATATACTTTAGTAGGGGAATACGCTTCTTTGAATGTCAGTTTTCTCATGCCTTGTTATTCTTTTCATTCGTCAGGGGTTGTGGATTATGAACGGAAAGTGCAGCGTATCGTAGAGGAATTATACGGGCGCGCGGATGCGGATACAGTGCAGAATAGCAGAAAATTGCTTGGTTATTTTATGCGGGATTCGGAAATACCTGACGCCTTGGTGCGGCATATGCCGAATGTGTTTCATATCGCGGGGGGTATGATGCAGATTGTGAGAACGCTATACACAAGTCCGTCTATTCGTCTGGAAAAGGTGGGGAATAATCTATTTTCAGGGAATGAGGAAAAGTTATCTCGTGTCTATGATGAGCTTTCTGGTTTTTATCAGGGTTTTTTGTCGGGGGATGCGGAAGAATTGTAAGGATCTTTTTTTTCCATGTATGTCTAACGACATTTATTTTTATACAAAAGAATCCTAAAAATTTCTTTAATGTGTTTACAGACAGTTTTGAAAGTTTACTGGATAAATATGTATGTCCGTTACTTTTACCGGAATGCGATGCGCGTGAAGAAATTAATGACATCTAACCGGTAAAGCGTATAAAGCATGACTGTGGTAAAGAGAGTGAAGACAATGAGGAGAAGCATCATAACAATAATGCCGCGTTTCACCCAGAGGGTTTGGCGCCGGACTGCGTCTAAGTTTTTTTGCTGGAGTTCTTCACTGTAAGAAATAGTATAGGCGACACCGTCTTCATCGTTCCACTGTAAACGCTTTGCGGGCATAAACGTAGCTACTACGATGTACTATATAAGAATTGTTATTCTGAAATGATAATGTTATAAAAAAAGGAAAATATATTAAGTAAAGGCCTATAAAGGGGTTTATCATGGTTTTTAACAAAAAAGAATTAATAGGTATCCAGGATAAAGTGCAGCAGATTGCAGTGAAGCATGATCAGTTTGCGCAGCAGAGCAAACAGCAGCACGAGCAGATGGTTCTTGTAGTAGAGAAGCGGTTTCAGGAGCTGAAGGAAAAACAGTTTTACTATTTTGATGAGTTTGAGAAGAATCTGCAGAATTTCCGTGATCTGAACATGAAATACCAGAAAGGATTTGATGATTTAAGTGTGATGAAAAATAATATGGTTGAAAAAGTTGTTGCGAAAGTGGAAAGGGAAATGCGGATAGAACAGGAAAAGCAGGCGGAAGGAATAAAGAAGGAGCAGCAGCAGCGGCAGGAATTGCAGCAGGCGGTTACGGTAATGAAACAGGAAATCGAACGATTAATGGCGGTAAGTCAGAAGGTGAAGGAGATGGATTTTAATCTCATGAATTATGCGAAGAAATTACAGGACGAACAGGCGGATAAAATAAAGCTGATGCAGCAGATTGATCATCTGGAAACATTGATTGCGAAAATGCGGCGCGGTCAGCACAGGTAAGGAGTGGAATATACATCTGGGGAACAATAAGTTTGATTGTATAAATGTTTATTAAGCGTCTTCATTGAAAAGGGGGAACGTGGGTTGAAGTAAAGGGGTTAGCCAAACAAGAGGGTCGGGATTTTTCTCGGCCCTTTTTTTTTATTTTTCTGTAAATGTTGAAAAATTTTCTATTTTTATTGGGAATGTATCTTAAAGAGTTATGAATAGTTTGCTATATGTCCAAGATTTTTGAAATAAAAGACAGATATGGTCGATTAATTCGGTTAACAGAAGAACGTTGGAAACATATTATACAGGAACATCCAGACGTGCAGGATATAGAAGAAATAAAAAACACAATACAACAACCTACAAAGGTACAACCAAGTAAATATGATCGAGAGCAGGTACAATAGTACTATCGATATAATAAGAATCGGAAAAATTATCTTTTTGTGGCCGTAAAATATTTAAACGAGGAAGGATTTATTATAACCAGTTATTATATGCAGGTAATCAAATGAAACAAAAAATGTTTATTCACTATGATTCTGAAGGGGATTTTTTAGAGATACGTATAGGTATACCAACACAAGCGTATTACAAAGATCTCGGAAATGATATTTTTGAAAGACGTGACGAGAAAACAAAGAAAGTGAAGGGATATGCGTTCTTTAATGTACAAAAGCGTAAAGTAAAAAACCAGCAAGATCTGGAAGTGGACCTGCTTATTCCTTCATAATTTTTTAGAATTAGAGTTTGCTCGTATGTTCAAGTGCTGCTTTGCGCATATCTGCTGCTTGCGTAATGCCGCGTCCGACAATGGCATGCCAATAATCACCAGCAACTTGTGTTGCGTCTTCAATTTTTCCACCTTGTGCAACAAAGCCTGGCGCGTAGAATACAGGTTTGACTCCTTCTGCTTCAACAGTTTCTTTAACTAATTTGATGACATCCTGTTTATTTCCAGGTACAACAAAATGATTGACGCCTGCGCGTGCGGCGATGCGATACATTTCTAATGCACCTTCGTTCGTGATAAATCCACCTTCACTTTGTGCGTACGCAGGGTGGGTCATTCTGCCACCAACAATAACATTCAGTCCTTTGTCAAGCGCGCTATAAATCCATGCGCGTTCTGTTTCTGGTCCTGCTTGTGGAAAGAAAATAACAGTATCAATGCCTGCGCGTTTACAAACATCAGCGAAATTCTTTCCCGTATCAGGAATATCGGTTCCTGCTTTTTGATGATCATAAATAATTGGTTTATCTGTATGTTTACGTGCGGTTTCTACAACACGGGGAAGTCCGTAAGTAAGACCAAGTTCAAAGCCTACTTTGTAACCGCCAATTCCTTCAATAGATGCAGTTTCTTGCACAAGTTTTTCAAATTGTTCAATCGTAGGAACGTCGCATGCCGGAATAATGCTGCGGTCGCGTTGAATAATGCGTTGTTCCAATGTAGGCATTGCTTTGCGTGCAGCAGAAGTTCCATAAACGCGGAGATAATGTTCCATCCGAGTAATGATCGCAGGATCACGTTGATGTTCTTGTAAGAAGGTATACACATCAGTCGCATTGACAATAGAGACAACTTTTGTTCCTGTTGTCTTTGAATATTCTTCTATTGCACTTTTGCCATCAATGCCAACTTCTTGACGGTCGACTGCGATTGCGAGTAGAGGAACGTTAAAATCACCTAAACTTTGGAGAAGGTAGCTTGCTTCGTATTTTGCATCGCCTGCAGTAAAAACATCATCCAACTGTGCAATCGCTTGGCCTTTTTGTGGTGCGCGCCCAACAACAAGTGCTTTAATACGCTCTTCTGGAGTAAGATTCGTTGCTTCACCATAATCTTTGGGAACTTTGCGCGTAAAAAACCAGGGAACGGTTGTTCCTTTTTTATGGAGTTCCATTGCAGTTGCAACGGCAAGGGCTGTGCCTTTTTCTGGAATGCCATAGAGAATATCAAAAGGGATTTTACTTCTAAGAAGTGCTTCTGCATAGTGGTCGCCAAGTTCAGTGGATGCTGCGCCGTCATTAAAATCACCAATATTGACAAACCAAGGAGAGACACGTCCACTTTTGAGTTTGTAATCGTCACCAACGCGTAAAGCGCTTGTTTGTAAGAGAAATTCAATAAATTGTTCTTTGTATGTTTGCATTGTGCGATCCATTTTAGTGGAGATTTATAAAGATAATTGTGTTTGAAGTGTACTAGTACACACAGAAACGCTTTAATAGCTCGTTTTCATCTGACAAAGATGGGTAAAGTTGTTTTAGTAACAGAAGATAAGGTAAATATTTCTGCGATTTATACAAAACTGAATACAAAGCAGGCGATTATTCTGGTGCATATGTTAAATCGGAAGAAAGAGGATTGGAATCCGTTCGTGCAGCAGGCGCATATGAAGAATATTGCGACTTTGGCGTTTGATCTGCGCGGTCATGGGGAAAATGAAGGAACCAATTGGCAGCAGTTCTCAGATAAGGATTTTCAGAAGATGGTGTGGGATATTAAGGCGGCGAAAGCGTATCTGGAGCAGCCAGAACAGGGACATACCGAAATTATGTTGATTGGTGCGAGCATTGGCGCGAATAGTGTGTTGCGCTATGCCGTTAGTGATCCATCCATACAAAAAATTATTTTGCTTTCTCCCGGGGAAAATTATCATGGCGTAAAAATATTGGATATTGCGAAGGAATATACGGGGGAAATGTTAGTTATTTCCAGTAAAGATGATCCGATGTCGTTTGGCGCGTCGCAGGAATTGGCGAAAAAAGCAGCGCATGCGGAAACGATTTTTTATGCAGAAGGCGGGCATGGAACGCATTTATTGATGGCGAAAAAAGAATTACAAGAGAAAGTGCTCGCATTCTTAAAGAAACAAGGATGATACAAAAATATAAACAAACCACATTTGAAACCTGTTTATCCTGTTGTTTATTGCAGGCAGTAAGTCAAGAAAAGATAACAAAAAAGAATGAACTTGCGTGTATAAATCATGCGATGAACTACAGCAGGAATGATTTTGTTATTGGTCATTTAGATTTTATCGTAAAGAAGTTTAATGTACGAATAGAAAGGATTGTAGATAATAAACATTTTTATAGTTATATCAAAAAAATAAAGACACAGGTACAGAAGATTGATCTCCGTTTAATTGATCGTTTTATTAAGAAAAAACCGATTCTGTATATAGATTCGATTGTTCTGTTTCATGTTTATCATTATCCACATTTTATTACAATGCTTGAAAAAGAGGGTAGTAAATACAAAATTTTTGACGTATGGGACGGAGAAATAAAAACAATAGACGCAAAAATCATAGCGCAAGGAATTTCTTCATTGAGAAATAAGATAAAATTGTGTCCGCAAATGTTGATTGTTGAATAAAAGTTTTCGTTCGAAAGTCATTTAAACCGTGAAAAGAAAAAAGGGGGAGATAAAAAGATGGTGTCCCGAAGCGAATTACAAGATCTCGCGCATATTTTGCGGCGTGATGTATTGTTAATGACGTCTGCTGCGGGTTCTGGCCATCCGACGAGTTGTTTATCTGCTGCGGAAATAATGTCTGTTCTCTTTTTTCATGAAATGCGGTATGATCCTAAGAACGCAAAGAATCCGGAAAATGATGAGTTTATTTTATCGAAAGGGCACGCTGCTCCGATTTTATACGCCGCGTTGAAACATGCAGGCTGTATCAAAAGCGACCTCTTATTGTTACGTAAATACGGAAGTCCGTTAGAAGGGCATCCGGTTCCCAGTTTAGATTGGGTGAAAGTGGCGACAGGGTCGTTAGGCCAGGGATTGTCTGTAGGTCTGGGGATGGCGTTGGCGGCGCGTTATGCGAAAAAAGCGTATCGCACGTATGTGTTGTTAGGCGATAGTGAAACTGCGGAAGGATCAATCTATGAAGCATTACAACTTGCCGCGCATTATCAAGTAGCAAATCTCTGTGTTATTGTCGATGTCAACCGTTTAGGGCAGAGTAATATAACGATGTTAGGTCATGATTTGAAAAAATATCAGGAAATCTTTCGTGCGTTTCAATGGAATATAATCATCGTCGATGGGCATAATGTCAAACAACTAATGCATGCGTTTGAACAAGCAAGAAAAGAGACAAAACGTCCAACCGTGATTCTCGCAAAAACATGCAAAGGAAAAGGGGTTTCATTTTTAGAAAATAAGGAAGGATGGCATGGGAAAGCGTTGAATCAAGAACAAGTACAAAAAGCGTTACAGGAAATTCCAAATCCACAATTACCAAAAGGAGAAATTCGACGTCCGCCAGAATCACAGAAAACAGCATTTATAAGAGAATTATTGCCCTTATCGGTAACGTATGCGAAAGGATCATTCGTCGCGACACGTGAAGCATATGGGAATGTTCTTGCAAAAATAGTCCAAAGAAATCAAAACAGTATTGCGTTGGATGCGGAAGTGAAAAATTCGACTGATGCGCAGGAAGCAGAGAAAGTTCGTCCGGAACAATTTGTGGAATGTTTTATTGCGGAACAGAATATGGTAAGCATGGCGTTGGGAATGGCAGTCAAGGGATTGCGTCCGTTTGTGTCAACCTTTGCCGCATTTTTTACGCGTGCGCATGATCAGCTCAGAATGGCTGCAGTGTCGCAAGCAAAAATCGTGTGTGTAGGTTCGCATTGCGGTTCTTCTATTGGGGAGGATGGTCCATCACAGATGGGTCTGGAGGATATTGCTTTATTCCGTTCGTTACCAGGAAGTACCGTAGTGTATCCGGCAGATGCGGTTGCGACAGAAAAACTGGTTGCTGCTGCAGAAAAAAATAAAGGAATAACCTACATAAGAACAACACGCGTCAAAACGCCAGTGATTTATGACAATAAAGAAACATTCCCCGTAGGAGGTTTTAAAATACTAACAAAAGTAAAGAAAGCGCAGATCGTGATTGCTGCTGCAGGCATAACCGTACAGGAAGCGCTGAAAGCGTGCGTAAAATTAAAAGAAAAAGGGATTCCCGTAATCGTCGTTGATTGTTATTCGATTAAACCGTTTGATCATGCGCGTTTTTCTACGTTGGTAAGTAAGTATGGTAACAAGGTGCTGATCGTTGAAGATCATTACAAAGAAGGCGGATTAGGGGAGATGATCATGAGTGCTTGTGCAGGGAAAGGAATAAAGTTTATGCATCGTTCTATAACAGAAATTCCACATTCTGGGTCATGGCCTGAGCTTGCCGAAAAGTTTGGAATCACAGAAAAGGGGATTATTAAAGCAGTCCGCGAATTATTGTACGGCATCACGCGTGGAATGAATAATAAAAGGGCAGACACCACGAATCTCAGTGAGTATATAGGTCGTTGAATTTTCTTGACCAATAAGGTTAGGGGTGAATTTTACAGTTTTGATTACTGCACTAATAAGGTAGCAATATCTCCTTTAGCGATGCGGGTGCCTTCGTTTTTCGCTACTGATGGTCCTTTGCGTTCCTGTAGGACCACAATTTTTTCAACCTGTTTTTGCGCAACAGCTAGGGTTTTATCCGTACATCCGTCACAGACTAGGATGATTTCATAATCAGTATAAGGTTGATTTTTAATGGCTTGAATGGTCGGGAGAATATACTTTTCCTCATTGTGGGCGGGAATAATAAGAGAGAGCATAAAGCGTACACATGAAGGGGGTTTAAAAGAATTTCCTTATTTATCTGCGGCGTGTCAGTGATGTGCGAAAGGGGAATAGAGTCCTGATCTGGATACTAAATCCGATAAGATAGGAACAGGTTGCGATGGCAAATGCGAGCGTATAGAATTGAAAAGGAACGAGAATAAAAAGGATGGTACGTGCAAAATAAAGTTCTTTGTGTGTAAAGGGATATAACAAATTGTACACAATATAAAAACTGACAACCCACCAGCCATAAAGGACAAGCGGCGCAAGTTGAACGAGTAGTGCTGCTTCGACAATGCGGTCAGAGCAATGATCCAACCATTGTCCTTTGACTGTTGCTTGTTTGGTTGTGCGCGCAAGAACGCCGTCCAATTTGTCAAAAACAAGATGAAAAATGCCGAAGAGCAGAAAGAACGAAAGATGTTGAAAATAATAAACAGCGAGTAATCCGCTTAAACAGGAAAGAATCGTCAGAATGTTCGGATGAATATGGAATCGTGCAAGAATATGAACAAACGGCATACAGAGAGTGTCAGATGTTTTTCTGACCCAGTGAACAAGCGCGAGCATAATCATATTTTTTATTGAGACTATAAAAAGTTATTGTTAAAGATCCCAAGGGTAAAGAAGGGGTGGGTTGCTTTTTTAATGCATACTTGTGTTGCAGTATGTTTCACGATTGCCTGGATGTTGCAGACTTCGTATATAGGGGGTTAAGCGCACTATCTTTTTATCATTTATGGTTCTAAAAGTGGTTCTTATATATAAAAATTAGTCTCTTTATAGTGAAAACATACTAAATCGCAACATTTTTATACTAATGGTAATTATAAATACCATATGGTAGATAAAACGACCAATAATAAACTTAAAATTATCAGTCTTTACCATTCAAATTACTTAGCTCAATATCATACAAGAGAAATGGCTAAATTACTCAAAAAAAGCCATGTCACTCTTCTCCCCCATCTTTATGCCTTGGAAAAAGAGAAAATTTTCATCACCCAAATAGTGGGCAAAAACAAAATTTACTCATTGAACTTAGACAATGTTCTCACCAAAAATTTTATTATAATCAGCGAGCTGGTAGAATCAATTTTCTATCAGGAACAAGTATTTCTCATTAAAAAAATAAACACAGAAATTTCTAAACTTAATATATCGGGAACATTGCTCGTATTTGGTTCTTATGCTAAAAAGACATTCAGGGAGGATAGCGATATTGATCTTTTCTATTTAGGAGATCTGAAAGAAGCCGAAATCTCAAACATAAAAGCTATGAGTAAAATATATGGTAAAATCATTAATATTAAAACTGCAACAATTGAAAACTTTGAAAGCGGACTACGTAAAAAAGACGCTTTAATTATGGAGATCATAAAATACCATTACATTTTACAAAACCAAGACACTCTTGTCAATGCATTATGGAAGTACTACCATGAAATTAGAGGATAAAAATCAAAAAAGCCATGTTTCCTGGTGCTGGAAACAAAAACGAGGTATTAAGCTGGAAGAGCCAAACGATAATCTGTGTAAAGCATATATCAAAAAAGCAAAAAGTGCATTAAATATGCTTGATTCTGCCATTGAAAAAGATGAAATGGATTGGATAGCAACTACCGCCTATTATTCTCGCTATTTTGTCCTTTACGCTCTTCTTCAAAAATGCGGCATAAAATCAGAGATCCACGATTGCACCATCTCTTTAATGCACTTCCTTTTTGCTGAAGAGGAGATTATTGAAGAATCGCTTTACGCAGAACTATTGTTAGCCAAAGATTTACGTGTGGATACTCAATATTATGTTACGGGACAGATAGACAAAGACAAACTGAAAACAGATTCCGCAACGGCCAGAAACTTTGTTTTAAAGATGGAAGAAGTGATTGAAAATATGACACCTAATCAAATCACGAAAATGAGACAAAAACTAACGAACGCCAGCCACCACGATTAACGTCCCTCTGAAAAACTACGACAGCATCTAGAAGTACAGCAACTCAAAAACTCTTCGTCGCTATCGCTCCTCCCACTTCGTAGGCGGCAGGATTTAACAGGAATGAGTATAGGAAAGATAGGAACTGAAGAATTTCATTCTTTTGGTGCAAGCAATCTGTCTAAAAAAGCGTGCCAATCTGATGGAATTTGTGCGCGGGATCTTAATCGTATTTTTTTGACAGGTGATGACGCGTTCAGGGATTTTCCGAATGTGGAATTCGTGAAGTGAGCCCGTGCGGCGTCTGAGCACGGAGAAAATGCTAAATTAAAACGATTAATCAATTTTCGACTAAAAAGTATTGCAGTAATAGTCTCATATCTATCCTTCTATGTAAATGCATATTATAAAATAAAAAAAATGGAACATGCACAGGCTTTTTCTTTCGTCCTTGATAATTCAAGATCCCAGGAGCGATTGGTAAGCGCGGACTGAACATCTCGTTACCTTGATGTGTACATCCCGCTCCCATCAACCCTGTCTTCTACAGGAGCTCCTAATGGGTATCTCTTTTTGAGGCTGGTTTCCGGCTTAGATGCATTCAGCCGTTATCCATTGTGGCGTAGCTGCTCGGCCTGCCTTGTCAGACAACCGATATACCAGTGGCCACGATCCATCGTTCCTTTCGTACTAAATGGACCTTCCTCTCAGATACCCGACACCTCTAACAGCTATTGAACAAACTGTCTCGCGACGTTTTGAACCCAGCTCACGATCCCTTTTAATGGGTGAACACCCCCACCCTTGGCCGCTTCTGCACGGCCAGGTTAGGAAGAGCCGACGTCGATGTAGCAAACCGCGCCGTCGATATGAACTCTTAGGCGCGACAACTCTGTTATCCCCGGAGTAGCTTTTCTGTCATACATAGCCCCCATCAAGGAGGACATATGGGTTCGCTAGTCCCTACTTTCGTACCTGCGATCCTTACTTTTCGGATCACAGTCAAGCCAGCTTTTGCACTTGCACTCTACAGAGGATTTCTAAACCTCCTGAGCTGACCTTTGGGCCCTACTGATACACTTTCAGCAGGGTGCCGCCCCAGCCAAACTGTCCGCCTGCCGCTGTCCTCGCATTGCTGCAAGTAAGCGACATAAGTTGTACTGGGTGGTGTTTCATTGGTGTCTAGGCTCAAACTAGCGTCTAAGCCATCAAACGACTCCCACCTACACTGCACAGCACGACTCACGTCGCAACAACAAACTACAGTAAAGCTTCACGGGGTCTTTACTTCCCATTAGAGGTCTCTGGCCTTTGCACCAGATCTTGTGTTCGGGGGATTCTAGTTAGGGACAGTAACGGTCTCATTACGCCATTCATGCACGTCGCCATTAAAGCGACAAGGTATTTCGCTCGATTTTGTTACATTGTTCTTTTGCAAGAAAACGGACAAAGCATTTCTGTTTGTCTCACAACATCGCTGTTGTGGTCGGACTTTATCTTCACGATGAACGTGTTTGGCATAAAGTCTCTGAGGATTCTTCTGTACTTTTTTTCAAAAAGGTTTAACAGAAGTCTTTCCTGCTGATGGTCTCTCCACTTCGATTATTAGATGAGAATATTGTCGCCAATATTTTTTCTACGAAGATTCGTCGAGATGTTCCAGCATATGGCCAAATTGATATCCCAATTTTATGTACATGAACAGTTTTTGTGTTTAACACACGTTGGGTCTTAAGGCAGCATTTCCACCTTAAGAGAATTATAGTTATTCCCGCCGTTTGCCGGATCTTAGCCCCCTTGAAAAGGAGTTTGAATTACCGGTACTGGGCAGACGTGGCCTCGCGTACATATCTTCACAGACTTGCGAGAGGCTGTGTTTTTGTTAAACAGTTGGACCGTCCTAGTCACTGAGCCCTGTACTTGCACTCATACGAGCACAAGCGCAGGGATCCCTTCCACCGAAGGCACGGGACGAATTTGCCGAGTTCCCTTAACTAGATTAACTCCCTCATACCTTGGGCTTCTCACCCAGGGGCACCAGTGTTGGTTCTCGGTATGATTTACATGAATCCTTCGCGATTCCTTTTTCACGGGCTCAAAGCATCTGCTGAACTGACACAAGGCCAGCCATTCTCTGCTTTGCACGTACTCTCACCATGACAGTTCTCATACGTGGTATCCAGATTAGCACGAACGACAGTTCGTGTCAACATAGCTTCAAGCGTCAGAAATCGCGCGTGCGTTGCCGCGCGTATCATGTAAGTACAGGAATATTAACCTGTTTCCCTTTCCACATTCTCACATTACGATATGTGTTAGGATCAACTTACTCCTAGCTGAACTACATGGCTAAGAAACCCTAGCCCTTACGGTACCAGAGAGTCTCACTCTGTTTTGATCCTACTACCGCCAAGATTCTTATTCGCATCCGGTCCATTTCCTCTCACGAGAAAACTTCTTGCCAGATGCGACACCTGCCTACCATATTCTTCTACTGAAGACATCCATAATATCGGTCGCTCATTTAGCCCCGTCCATTTTAGGGGCATATCGCCTTGATGGGTGAGCTGTTACGCTTTCTTTAAAGGGTGGCTGCTTCTAAGCCTACCTCCCTACTGTCTGAGGCGATATACACCCTTCACCCTTTAACACTTAATGAGCAGTTGGGGACCTTAAGTATGGTCGTGGGTTGTTCCCCTCTAGCTTTACAGGTTTACCCCGCGTAAAGCCGTCTCCGAACGTCTACGGTGCGAAAGCATTTTGAGTTGGACAGGGAACCGATTCCTTTCGGAACCTAAATCCCCAATCCGTAGCTCTACCTCTCTCGCTACCTCGATTCGGACTGGACTGCGGCCCATTTCGGCAGGAACCAGCTATCACCAGGTTCGATTGGCCTTTCACCCCTAACCCCAAGTCAGAAGAACGCTTGCACACAGAACCTCTTCAGGCCTCCACAACGTTTTACCGCTGCTTCACCTTGCCCGGGGGTAGATCACCTGGTTTCGGGTCGTATCTCTGTGACTAAAGCATTTTCATACTTCGCCCCTCGTAAACTGCGGGCAGTCGCTTTCGCCACGGCTCCTCTCGTATAGAGATTAGCCTCGCCACAAAAATATACTCCTTGGCCCGTTATTCGAAACGTACGTTACAACCCCGAAGGGCAGTAACATGCTATCTCTGCTAGATTTCAGGATCTTTTCACTCTCTATTATGAGTGCTTTTCAACTTTCCCTCACGGTACTAGTGCGCTATCGGACTTGGAACATGTTCAGGGTTGGAAGTTGATGCCTCCCAAGTTCTGCTCTCGTATCCAGGAGAGCATATTCAGGATGCCTGCAAAGCCTGTGCCACAGTTCCCTACGGGACTGTCACCCTCTCTGGTATTCCTTTCCAGGAAACTTGAGGTTGTGGCCGAAGGTCAAAAGCAGGTCCTATAACCCCACATACGGAATACATTTCTGCACCCCATTCGGTTTGCCCTCTGCTGTTTTCGCTCGCTGCTACTCACAGTATCTCGATTGATTTCTTTTCCTGCAGGTACTAAGACGCTTCAATTCCCTGCGTTTGCATTCCTTTCGGAACTCTCCCGAAGGAGATGGAAGTCCTATTAAACGATCACCGGTTCATAAGGTGCTTGCGCTTCGCCGGTGCTTATCGCAGCTTGCCACGATCTTCGTCGCTGTTCCAAGCCAAGTCATCCGTCTAGCAGATTTGTAGGATCTTGTCTAGTTTTCATTTCTAGTTATCAAAGACCAGGAAAAAGCCTATGCATGTTTCAACATAAAGGTTGAAACGTCCACCCCAGACAGATCGTCTTGGAGCGTCATTACTTCAATGGTTCTCGTCAAAAAAATGTGGACGCGACGGGACTCTTCGATAGAAAGGAGATATTCCTTTGGTATTTTCGAACCCGTGGCCCCCGCCTTTCTAGTTGGTTTTATTCAAACTTTGCTAAAAAGTTTGTTGCAAGGGCGATGCTCTACCGGGCTGAGCTACGCGCCCGTGTTCTGATAAGGATGAGCAAAAAGCAAAGAAGAGCAGTGAGATATGATTAGAATAGGAGGTGATCCATCCGCAGGTTCCCCTACGGATACCTTGTGACGACTTAACCCACCTTACTGAACTCAGATTCGTTACAGCTAAGAGGCTGTACCTCATCTGGGCCCTGCTCGGTTGGTTTGACGGGCAGTGTGTGCAAGGCTCAGGGACGTATTCACCGGACTGTAATGAGATCCGATTACTAGGGATTCCGGCTTCATGAGGGCGAGTTGCAGCCCTCAATTCGGACTAAGATACGGTTTCGAGGATTTGCTTCTCCTTTCGGAGTTGCGTCCCATTGTCCGTACCATTGCAGAGCGCGTGTAGCCCAGGAGATTCGGGGCATACGGACCTAACGTTGCCCACGCCTTCCTCCTGCTTACGCAGGCAGTCTCCACATTGTCCCCAGTCGGCTCGTAAGCCCTGCTGGCAAAAGTGGATGTGGGTCTTGCTCGTTGCACGACTTAACGTGACACCTCACGGCACGAGCTGACGTCGGCCATGCACCACCTCTCGGCTCGTCAGGTAAAACCTTAAATCTGACCTTCATACTGCCGTCGCTCCTGGTGAGATTTCCGGCGTGGAATCCAATTGAACCGCACTCTTCACCCCTTGTAGTGAGCCCCCGCCAATTCCTTTAAGTTTCAGTCTTGCGGCCGTACTTCCCAGGTGGCGAGCTTAACGCCTTCGCTTAGGCACTGCATCATCTCTAAGATGATGCAACACACAGCTCGCAGAGTTTACTGCCAGGACTACTCGGGTATCTAATCCGTTTTGCTCCCCTGGCCTTCGTCCCTCACCGTCAGACCCGTTCTAGATAGGCGTCTCCACCACTGGTGGTCCGCGAAGGATTATCACATTTAACCGCTTCCCCTCGCGTACCCCTACCTCTTCCCGGTCTCAAGACAAACAGTCTCTCCTGCACGTCGTTACGTTAAGCGCAACGATTTCACAAGAGATTTGATCATCCGGCTACGAACGCTTTAGACCCAATAAATGTGCTCTCCACTTGGGGCGCAGGTGTTACCGCGGCGGCTGGCACCCGTCTTACCCACCCCTTATTCGCCGAGATTCTTAGACTCGACAAAAGCTTGACCCGAAGGCCAAGCACTTGGAATTCCCTTATCACGCTTTCGCGCATTGTAAAGTTTTCGCGCCTGCTGCACCCCTTAGGGCTAGGGCCAGTGTCTAAGTGCCCTTCTCAGGGTAAGGACTCTCATCCCCCTTACTGATCCAAGGCTTGGTGAGCCATTACCTCACCAACTACCTAATCAGCCGCCGACTCATCCTTTGGCCTTTCGTTTGAAAGAAAGGACGTTCCAGTACCTTTCTTATATTCAGGGTTAACCGCACTTTCGCGAGGGTATCCTGAACCAAAGGGCAGATTATCGACGTGTTACTGAGCCTTACGCCGGTGCTTCTCTTGCGAGAAACCCCTGACTTGCATGGCTAAGCCGAATTCCAATAGCAGAAAGCTCCCGCGGGATCAACGGGAATTGTTGTATACCGACAAGACTTGAATTATAAAGAACTCACTGCTCTTCTTCTTTGCTTACTCATACCCTATCTCCCGGATAAAGGTATTCACGTATCTTTCGACGAGATATTGAAAGTAGAGGGAGGATCATGAAGTGCTTTAAATAGCTTGTGGTTATTTCACGAGGATGATCGCGACAAAAGTGTATGGGGTTGATACGAAAAAAACTGCGGAAATAAAAATCAGAAAATGGTTTTTATCACGCTCAGATATGATTCGTTTCACAAAATCTCTTGAGACAGAATTGCATGTGTTCCCTCTGAAAATCACAAAATTTGCCGATGATAAACGGTTTCATGAATGCATGTTACGTCTGGAAAAAGAGTTTGTACGGAAGGAAGAAAATAATAAAAAGTATAATAATCTTGCACAAGGAAAAAAAGTGTTTACGCATTATTTTTTTACGTTGTCAAAGAAGATAAAAACAATGCTGAATAAAGAATCGTTATTGTATTGGATGGTTCCTCCCTCTTCACGCTATTTCTTTGCGTTGGATGATCCAATCTTCTACAAGGGGAAGAAAATGATCGGCGGCGTGATCGGGCATGAGGCAATGGTATATGTGTATTTGACGGCGGAAGAAAAAAGAGTACGAGAGAAAGAAGGCTGGTTCTTTTATAAAAAGTGATGTCGCGGCAACAGGGAGGTTCCGTGTCTTTTGGATATGCGTAAGGTTTCATGGTGTCCGAAAGTAGGGGAAAAGAAAATCATGCAAGAACAAACGCGTATGGTCTCGGATGCAGGAGGTCGGCAGAATAGGAACAAGGGTTATAAATCTTTATCTTTGATCAGTATGTTACAATGATTACTCTTAACGCGCCCATTGCAGGGGGAGAAAGGCATCTTGATGAGTGTCATGAAGTGGCCAGAAGTGCAGATTCATATCTCCAGGGTATTGCTGCGGATCTCCAGGGGATGAAGACAGAAGAATATCACCTGGTACGGGTAAGTGTGATCAAAAGAATGCTGGAGGATGAAGGGGGGCTTACGCAAGAGAATATTCCGGATAGAGTTGCGGAAAAAGGGGGCGTAACGAAAAAAGGGTTATACAAAAACAGGCAAGCATTAGACAGATGCCCAGAACCCTATTATTCATTGGGGATGCTTATGTATTATGCATACAGGGTGTTGGGTACGAGCCCGTTGACAACGTTAAGTTATTCAAAGATCGCAAAAATAGTCGGAAGAAAAGATCATACGACAATTATGGATGCGTGTACCGTAATAGGGCGGGCGGCAAGAGAGTACCATAGTTATGTAAAAAAGGCGTTTGAGGTGGATACAGCAAGATTGATTGCACATGCGCCGGTACGAACTGATCCTGAAGGATTAACCTTAGTCGGTGCGATCGCGCGGGCAGAAGTTGCGAGTATGCGAAGAAATTTCAGTTTTGGAAACGCGCTTGATCTTCTTGCAGAAGAGACAGGTGTTCCGGCAGATATCATTGCGGGAAGAGGTAAACAGGGATATATTGTCCAGGCACGGAATGCGGCGTATTATCTTTTGCGTGAAAAGTTACGGCTGTCTTTTCCGATGATCGCGGCATGTACGAAAAGAGAGGATCATACGACGGTTCTGAAGGGGTATAGAAAATTTAGTGACTTAAAAAGAGGGACACAGTTAGAGGATGCGGTGCGGGCGTATCTGGCGCAAAGAGAATGAATCAATTATTACCAAGAAGTTTGATTAATCCATTTTTGAAAATGTAAAAGAGCGAATAGCGCGAATTTTTGCAGATCTACAGGAAAAAAGGAGAGAAAAGATAGAGTATGCGCAATTTTTATATGTAAAAAATGAGGGTATTGTTGTGAACTAAGAAAGATAGGATCAGCATGTTTCAGGGATGAGGGGGATTGTATCGATAATAAGGATTAAGATGTGAATTGAATAGGATATCTTTTAGGCTGTGACTCCTGTTCGATAATTTCTTTCCATTGGGGATCAAGTGCGGAGAGTGGCTTGATTGTTCCTTCATGAAGAACACCCGGATCAATAGCTCTGGATTTGCAGATCGTAACAGGAACGCCTTCTCCTGATTTGACAATATAAGGAATCCTTCTGTTCATGCGTTGAAATAGGTTATGAAGATGAAAATCGTGTTCATGATGTTCTGCGATTTTTGCAAGGACTGCTGCGTCTGTTGTGTAAAGGTCTTCGTGGAGGATATACGTATGTGCAAGTGCGTATTGTAAATAATCTCCGACGGTACGGAACATAAGTGCGCTTGGCAGACCGCTTAAATAGGTGGTATTGAGGTGGCGGAATAATGTTGCGAACGCTTGTGCGCTTTTTTCGTCACGAAAAGCCCAGCGTTGATTTTGGATAGTTAGATAAGAGAGAAAAGAGGCAGCATCGTGTTGTTTAATCTCGCGATAATGAACTGCCGTGCGGAGGGCGTAGTCAATACGGTCTGCACAAAGGTCGGGAAGGGGTTGTTCTTTTAGTGGATGCCGTGTGTCATCAAGAACAGCATCAAGGGAAAGAGCGTGATGTGCAAGAATCGGAGGAATGTCACTCTTATGAACATAGGTATCATGAATCCTATCCTGATAATCTTGCTGTGCGCCGCTGTCTGCGAGGACATAGTCAATGCAGTGGGAGAATGCGCTATGGGAGACATCATGAATTAATCCCGCTGTTTGTTCTTCAAGGGAAGCGCCGAAACGGTCAAGCAGGAGCATGACGCCAATGCTGTGCTCGAATCTGCTGAAATCAGGTCCAGGCATAAAAGGGGTATAATATCCGTTCTGACTGATGTGGTGTAAGCGTTGTAGTGCTTTACTCGCAAGCAGATCATGTAAGACAGGCGCGTGTATCGTCGCGTCACCGTAAACAGGATCGTGATAGTGCATCATAGGGGATGCAGTAAAGGACTTCTTAAAGATTTATATAAAAAAAGAGGTTAGCCAAATAAGAGGGTCGGGATTTTTCTCGGCCCTTTTTTATTATGCAAAGTCATTTTGTAACGAAAGAGTTTAGCAGATCTTTAAACGAGAGAACAAACAGGGACGCATTGTGCGGTGCATACTGTATTGTTTTTATTTCTGCAGGCGGATGCGCACGCGTTGAAGTTTCCTTGGAAAATTGTGCACTGTTCTTGCGTAATTCCTTCACATTCTCTTGCTTCTTCTATCCATTTGCCATGATAACTCTCGCATGCAACTTTTGGGCTGACGGTTATGGTGCATGAAGAAAGAACGAGTGTAATAAAGATGAACAGGATTATGATGGTAGCGCGCATAGTAGGGAATTATTTTATTTATTTAAATGTTTATCTGAATCATTGCATAAAAAAATGGGTTTAACGTTGTGCTTTGCGTCGACGTTTTTCTTTGCGCATGCGTTTGCGTTGCCACTTCCAGCGCATTTGCCGTTTCTTTTTCCAGCGTCGGGAACTTCGTTTCATTAAAGATGCGGGGTTGATCCTCCTTTTTAAAGGTTATGCTCAAAAAGGCACAAGAATATAAGGAATTTTAAAGTTAATCAACGAGTGTCAAATGTCATAAACTTACATGGCTCAATAGGAAACAGAATCTTTAAAAACGTTCGCGTGTTCTCTGCATGATGGCGAGTCCGTTACCGCGTCCAGCATGGGTGAAAGATAAGATCCTGCATAAGGATTTTGAAGTGATTCCATGTTTACCGTATGATGATTATAAGGATCATCAGAATGATAATGGGTGTTATGCCTTGATTAAGGTGGATTTTGAGCATTATGAGTTGCAGGTTGCGGTCTGTAATTATCAGCACGAGATTTTGAAAGTGTTTAAAGGCCGTCGTGCGCAGGATGTGTATAATACGATTTTTCGGTATGAGAAAGAGCATAATCTGCAGTGGTTTACTGAAAAGCAGCATATCGCGTATTTGGGGAAAGAATTAAAGAAAGCGGAAATTGCGTTGGTATTGGGGAATTCTGGGTATTATCAGGAATAAGTTTATATAATCTGTCCGTAAAAAGAGAGGGATGGCTGATCCGACAATTATCATTGCGTTTGGTGCTGGTGTCCTTTCATTTATGAGCCCGTGTGTTCTTCCCTTGATTCCTGGTTTTCTTGCGTATCTTTCTGGGACCGGGGTAAAAGGAAAAAATGCGCGGCTGCAATTATTTTTGAATAGTGTTGCGTTTGTGCTGGGTTTTTCTGTCATTTTTGCGTTGATTGGTGTTTTATTAAACACTGTTTTAAAATATAGTTCTTATACAATTCAAACGTGGTTGAGTCGTTTCGCGGGAATAATTATTATCGTATTTGGATTGTATGTTTTGAAATTGATTCATATTCCGTTTTTAGAGCGGGAACATAAGCTGCGTGTGCGAAAAAAGTTTGGTATAAGGTATGTGACGTCATTTGTGTTTGGCGCTGCGTTTGCCGTAGGTTGGACGCCGTGTGTGAGCGCGATTTTGGGGAGTATTCTTGCGCTTGTTATTACACGTCCTGGTTTAGGTTTTATATTGTTGATGGCGTACGCGTTGGGTTTGGGTATTCCGTTTTTAATCGTCGGTTTATTTTCGGTTCAGGCGTTAAAATGGATACAGCGTTCCCGGAAGATAGTGCAATATGGTAATATTATTGTCGGGGTTTTACTGGTGATTTTAGGCGTATTGGTATTTACAAATCAGTTGAATGTGGTGGCGAACTGGTTTGTTCCTGCGTATATAATCTCATGAAAAAAGAAACAATAATCAAAAAACCGTTCGTGTTAGGTGTTGTTCTTCTTCTTATTATTGGGGCAATTGTTCTTTTTGAGAAACAAAAGCCAGTGCAAGAAGCAGCAGGGGGGTTGGACTTTGTGGGTATTGATCGTTGGATTAATAGTGAACCGTTGACAATGGCGCAGTTGAAAGGAAAAGTCGTTTTAGTGGATTTTTGGACATATACGTGTATTAATTGTATTCGTACCTTGCCGTATCTCAAAGAATGGGATAGAAAGTATCGGGATCAGGGTTTAGTGATCATTGGGGTGCACACGCCAGAATTCGAGTTTGAGAAAAAATACGATAATGTGCTGAAAGCGGTGCAGGAGCAGGGAATTATGTATCCGGTGGCGCAGGATAATAAGTATGCGACGTGGAATGCGTTTCAGAATCATTATTGGCCGCATGAATTTCTGATTGATATATACGGGAAGATACGTGAAGATCATGTCGGTGAAGGGGGATATGAAGAGACAGAACAAACAATTCAGCGCTTGTTAAAAGAACGAACGCACAAAGAAATGAACACGACAATAACAAAACCTGCGGGCGCAGGAGATAGGGAAGGGGAAAAAATAGGGACACCGGAAATTTATATGGGGTATGCATTGACACGCGGCAATTTTGGGAATAAGGAAGGATTACAGTCGGAACAAACGATAAATTATACCATTCCAAAAAGGGTGTATGCGAATAATGTATATCTGCGGGGGGTATGGCAAAATAAGGATGATCATGCGGAGTTAGCAGGGGATAAAGGAAGCATTATTTTGCCGTATCAAGCGAAGAATGTGAATATGGTTGCGAGCGCAGATCAAGGTACAAATGTTCGCGTGTTTGTGAATGATAAAGAACAGGCAAGTGTGGCGATAAAAGATGAAAAGTTATATAGGCTGGTTAATACAGAACAATACGGGCAGAATATATTGCGGCTGGAAATAGAAGGAAAAGGGTTGAAGGTGTATACGTTTACTTTTGGATAGTCAGAGGGCGTAGTAGTCTTCAAGAATGATTCTGTCTAAATTTTCCAAGTTCCGTACAATGTACAGCCGTCCGCTGCCGATGTCCACAATTTTTTTCGCTAATTGAACGCCTTGTTCTTCCAGTCCGATGCCGATAATGGAAATAGTCACACCGGTAGCGGCAGCCTCTTCTGCGATTTGTAAGGTCATTTGTTCTGGATTTTTCCCGATAGTGGGGACTGCGTCCGTTAAAAGAATAAGATGTTTCGTCACGTTCTCGCTGGGAAACATTTCTATGGATTTTCTGATGGTTGCCGCTAAGTCGGTTTGTTTTTTTGCTTTGACTTTTGCGAGCGCGCGTAAAAATTGGGAAAAATCATGGGTTGGATACACGACATCTTCAATGTCCGATCCAAATACCAAGAGACCGACAGAATCATGTTCGTCAATGGCTTTGTACGCAAGCGCGATGCCTGCGCGTTTGGATAACGCTATTTTTTGTCCTTTCATTGATCCTGATGCGTCTAATGCGTAGATGAGGTAAATTTTTCCTTTGCTGTCGCGTTCGTACACGCGTAAGTCTTCGGTTTCCAGCGTGGTATGCCGGTGTCGTATCGCGTTTTTGATGGATTTTTTGATCGCGATGTCTTGATAACGGTCATGTTTTTTATAGGGCCGTACATTTTCTTTGTCGCCGTAGATTTGTATTCTTTTTGACTTTTTAATCCCTAATCCTTTGGCGCGTATATCATCCAGTTCCTGCATGTAGGTAACAAGGGAAGCAAGTTCTAATCCGCGTTCGGTATATTGCCCTTCATCATCCGCGAGATTCTCTTCCTGGAGTTTTTCCAGGTGTTGTTGCAGTTTCTTTTTAAGTAGGCGTTGAAATTCAGGGAATTTAATGTTTTTTTTCAGATTCGACACAGAATCGCCGGAAACCAGACGCAGGAATGTTTCTCCGTAAATTTTCTCCGCGGTATTATAGTCTTTAACAACCTGTTCAAAAAGCATCTCAGGGTTAAACGCAAAAAGTCCCTGACTGGTGGAGCTGTCAATGATCATGCCCTGGTCAAAGCGGTCTTTTTTTCCTTCAATAAGGGAATGGGTTAATCCGGTATCAAATGCTGAGCCGGGGGGTTCTTCGTGCGCGTTGTTGAGTTCTGGTTCAAGAGAAGCTTCAGGGAAACTCCTGGCTGGTTTCTTTCTCAAATGCTTCTTTGAATTGTAAAAACTCTTTTTTCAGGAACTCTTTTGGTTCCATTAAATAACGAACCGAAGGTTTGAGCCTGATGCGGTGCGCGACAACAGAGTAGAAAGCGTCTAAAACATCCTCCATGGTAACAACTTTTTTCTTTTTCAGATACGCGTTTGCCTGCGCGCGTTCATACAGCCCTAAGGATGCGCGGACACTGGGGACCCGTTCTAGATTTTCATTGGTGCGCAAGTCCTGAATAAATTGGATAGTCATGGTAAGTAAGGGGTCAGGAAATTGTACTTCCGTCAATTTTTCTCCTTTCGTTTCCACAATGCGTTTTTCTATTTCCAGTGTTTCTGGGTAATTAATAGGGACAAGGTCAAAGCGGTCAAGAAGGACTTCTGATAATTTTTCTGTGCCGGAGAAGTCTTCGGGGTTCATAGTGCCTATCAGGATGAAGTTCGCTTCTAAATCGAGATCATAACTGCCAATGGTTGCTTTGCCTTCTTCTAAGACTTGGAGTAAGGCGTTTTGAAGTTTTTCCGGGCATCTGTTGAGCTCATCAAAGAATAAGACCCCGCTGTTTGCTTTGAATATTTTTCCTGGCGTGAAACTTTCGACGGCGAGCGGCCCGAACTTTAATGCTTTGATCGGGTCAATATCCCCTAAAAGATCTTCGACTGTTAAATCAGGGCTTCCCTGGATGCGGACAAAACGTTCTGTTCCGGTGAGTTTTTTTGTTTTCGGTTTTTGTGTTTTGCACGCAGGACAGAATGGTTTTTTTGGATCGCAGTGAAACGCGCAGTCATTTGTTTCAATGTCCGGAAGAAGTTCCGCAATATTTTTTGCTAACGTTGTTTTTCCGATGCCGGGCGGTCCGACAAGGATGATGTGGCGGTTCATGAGGAGCGCGGAAAGAAGATGGTGTTTCGCCTGATCCTGACCGTAAATGCTTGTAAAAGGGTCTGTTCCTGCGAGTTTTTTGAAATTGCTGCTGAGCATCCGCGGTTATTGTACTGAAGAGTTTATAAAGCTTCGCAAGGGGCAGGAAAGAGAACAGGTATATAAATAGGGATATTCACGACGGGCTTTGGTGCATTCCTAGTTCTTTACGTATATTCACTTGGAAAAACATAGGTCTAGCATATAAGATTTGGTCAAAGATGATCTAAAAGCAGAGGGTTGCACCAGAGCCTCACGACGCAATATTTGTATACTCTGATATATCTTTTTGTACAGCGGGATATATCGTTTTTTGATAAGGAGGTTATAAGTTTTTTCCCATATATACTTTTTTAGTTTTCTAGTGTATATATGAGAAATACCAATAATAAAGAATTGGCATTTTCAATCCAAAAACAAGAAAAAATTTAGTGAACTAAACATTTATATATCATGAATCTAAAAAAAGAATGGGGTAAAAAGAGGATGGTCTTTGATGTTATTACTGTTGGCTCTGCGACGCGGGATATTTTTGTGGATGCGAGTTTTCTGAAATCAAAAGAGAACTATTCTTGTCTGGTGCATGGACAGAAGTTTGAGATGCCGCAGCCATTGATCGAAACAGGAGGCGGTGCGACGAATACAGCCGTAGGTTTTGCGCGGCTGGGGTTAAAGACAGGGATTATTGCAAAAATTGGAAATGATAGCGCGGGTTTTACCGTCAAACATACACTGCATGAAGAGGGAGTTAATACCGAGAACATCGTCAGAGATTCGCACACAGGCACAGCGCTCGCATTAATTTTTATGAAGAAGAATGCAGACCGTACTGTCTTTGTCTATCGTGGTGCGTCTGATGATTTACAGGAGAAGGATGTCCGTCTTCATGCGAAAACAAGATGGCTCTATATCGGTGCGTTAGGAAAGCACGCAGTGCGGATTTTAAAACCGCTGCTCATTTTAGCGCAGAAGAAAAAAATACAGATCGCGTTGAATCCGGGTGCGGCGGAGTTACAGATGCCTGAACTGTTAAAATATATTGATGTGTTAATTTTAAACCATGAAGAAGCAGAGATTATGACTGGGATAAAAGGGGAAAGTAGTGTACTCATACAAAAATTAGGGGAGAAAGGACCAAAAAAAGTAGTAATTACCGATGGGATGAATGCGATTGTAGGATATGATCATGAAAAGATGTACAGGGTACAGCCATTTGACGTAAAAATTGAAAGTACACTGGGGGCGGGAGACGCGTTTGCGGCGGGATTTATGACTGCGGTGATTAAGGGACTGGATATGAAAGAATCGTTAAAGCGGGGATGTTTGAATGCGGCGAGCGTTATTCAGTTTACCGGAGCGAAAACAGGGTTGCTGCGAAAAAATACAATAAGTTTTTTTGAACGGTCGCTCCGGCAGAAATTTGAGGTTGTGTGACATGGTGCATATTGATATTCATACGATCGGCGGGTTTTCGAAGGGAGTACAGAAGAAACTTGCGCAGATTGGAATGATGAACGAGCCTGCGTTTGCGCGGTATGTGCCTGGTTTCGAGAAAATGTTTGCGTGTGCTGCGAAATATAGTGCAATGGATAATTTTATTTTTGTCGGGCAGGGAGGGGCGGTTTCTTCATTTGATGCGCTGTTTCATGCATTGGGCTTGTTCAAAACAACAAAACAGGTATTTATTGTTCACACAACAGATTCGGATTATATTGCTTATGTGAAAAAGAAATGTTCGGTGGAGAAAACCCTTGTCGTGGGTATTTCAAGTTCCGGGACGAATATTAATCAGATCGAGGCATTTCTTGCCTTTCAGGGGTATCAACGGTTCGTGATTGCGCGTCGTCTGCCAAGCGCGTTGGTAAATCTAGCCGAGCGCGAGGGGATTGAGATGATCGAAAGCCCGGATTTGAGCGATCGTTTTGCTGGCCATTCAGAACTGGCGTTACTTCCTGCTGCGTTCGTGTATATGCCCGCTGATAAGATTTTTGCAGGGATGCGGCAGATGTTTATGCAGTGCAGGCCCGGGATTGATTTTGAAAATAATCCTGCTCTCAAGATTGCGTTAGTATTATTTTTATTGGAACAGGAAGGGTATACGGAAGTGTTTGCGCCAATCTATTCGATGCAGTTGTATGGCTTTGCAGAATTTATTATGCAGATTATGCATGAAACAGTATGTAAGGATGGGAAAGGACAGACATTCCTCACTTTAGTTGGGCCTGAGATGCAGCATCATTCCAGTCAGCGTTTTTTTGGCGGAAAGAAAGATATGATCGGATTATTTATGCGTGTTGCAGAAACAGAAACGAAAGAGTCGGTTCATGTTCCTGCGAAAGCGAAGGATGTTTTTATTCGTGATGACTATTTAAAGATTATTGATGGAATAACGCTAGAAAAGAGTATGTGGTATGAATATAAAGGAACAAAAGAAGAAGCAGACGCATTGAAGATTCCAAACATGACCATTACTCTCGAAAAAATAACTCCGGAAGAGATAGGGAAGTTTCTTGCGTTATGGGAGTATATTGGCTTTTATTCGGCGTTTTTACGGGATGTGGATCCGTTTACGCAGCCCGCCGTGGAGGGAAGTAAAGACAGAAGTTTTGCGATGAGGAAAGATGGTCAATAAAACGTTATTATCTGTAGGTATTTTATTCTTTATACTGGGCGGACTAGTCTATACGTTTGATCTGCATCCCAATCCCGTGAATATTGTGGGTTTTGCCAGCCGTACTGTGCAAAAGCCGTGTCTTGTGGAGAATATTACCATGGAGATAGGAAAAGACCAGGAAGTATGCAATAAAACCCTTACTGTCGTGAGCATTAATGAAACAGGAAATCTTGAAGTGGGCGTGCAGTTAAAAGAGGAGAAAAAAGTATATTTTGTTCATACAGGGGAAAAACAGAACATCAGTGATAATATTATTCTCACACTTCTGAAGTGAAAAGTATCATAAAGAATGATAGAAAGCTATAAATAGCATTGGCATAAAAAAGAAAAAAGAAAAGATGGTGACGATTGGCGATTTTCGGAAAAAGTTGGATGAAGATTTTATGGCGTTATTCCCCCCTTGTGTTGCATTAACAGAAGATCTGAAAGAAAATAAGGATACAGTGCTTGGATTATTGAGGCAGTATCATGAAACCGTTGTGGAGTTGAATAATGTCGTGCAGACGCATAATGCGTTACGGGTTGGGAATGTCTTGAATGCGGTCATTGAAGGAAGTGATTTAGTCTCAGAGGAAGGAAAAGGGTTGTTGTTGAATCTGCGGAAGGTTTTGCAGAAAGAGGGTGTAACGCCTGAAGCAGTCAGGGATGTATTAAACAGGATTAAACAAAAGCATGAGGCGATGTTGAAATTTTTGGAACGGGAAGGAAAGGTAGAGGTCAGATAGGGTAATGCAGCAATAATTTTTTAACAGGTGAAAAATAAATAAAAAAAGAAAAAAATTAGAAATGTTCTTTTTTCCAGAGTTTTTGTTCTAAACCCCATTCTTTGCCACTTGTGTTAAAAGAACAAGGGATGGAGCGAAAAAGAGAACTGCTGCTTCGCCTTTATTTGCTAAAGGATTCCAGCTGTCTGATGTGTGCGCCAGGACATATGCGGCAAGCATTTCAACTGCAGTAATAAGCGCGCCTGGTCGTACGAATAATCCTAAAACAAGTACCGCGCCATCAACAACTCCAATCATGGCCACGCCCTCATAGACTTGTGAGAGGCATTGCACTGCCCAGAACCATCCCTTTTTTGTGCGCCGTGGAGAAAGAAAAGAATTCCCGCAAGTACGCGGAAAACAGTATAAAATTCGTCTTAATTTTTTTGTAGTAGATGAAAGGTCATTTTTTCAAACCCTTTTTGGTTTTATATTACTGGGTTTTGTCCCGATTGGGAGTTTCATTTTAACTATATTTTCAGGGTAATTTCCTGAGAGGGATTATTATGGGGGAAGACAGTTCGTTTTTTGATCCATAATCTTTATTAAAGCACACATATTAATTTTTCTTATTGGGCCCGTAGCTCAGCCTGGCTAGAGCATCGAATCAAGCTGTGCTTGATGTGTACGTCTTATATGACGCATAAGCTCTTTTGGGCTTATGATCGTTTGCTAGGTGAGCCGAAGGTCGTCCGTTCAAATCGGATCGGGCCCACTTTATTTCTGTTTTGGTTTTATATTACTGGGTTTTGTCCCGATTGGGAGTTTCATTTTAATCATATTCTCAGGGTAATTTCCTGAGAGGAATTATTATGGGAAAAAATATTGGTGAATGGAAGTCGTTAACTTTAAAAGGGATCATATGTTCCGTTTCGTAGACGCCTCGATCGTCTAGTCCGGTCAAGGATACGAGCCTTTCGCGCTTGTGACACGGGTTCGAATCCCGTTCGAGGCGTATTTCATGCTCTGAACCCGACTAAAGAATTTGAGAAATTTCTGTTAAATTTTTCAAGCCAAAAATAATGGGGATCTGGACAGATTTTTGAATTCTTCCTTTATTGTCTAAAGGGATTGGTATTATTAAGGTATAGTATAAAACTATTTTTCTTGAGTGCTTGGAAATATCCTGTTAGTTCTCCTGGTTTAGATAATTCTGTTTTTTGTTTGTTCATCTTCTGTTAAGAGAATCTTCTCTTTAAGTCTTTATTATTAACACCTTATAAGGGATAACAATAAGAAAGGATTAAATAGGATGTGAATTTCTTTTTTCTATGGCTTATGAAACATTTGTGTTAAAAAATGGGCTTTCCGTGTATTGTGAGCCAAAACCATTAGGAGAAATTGCTGCGCATGTGATTGTGAAAGCAGGACACTGGCGTGATAGTATTCCTGAGACCGCACATACCCTCGAACATGTTATCGGGGCAGCAGCCCACGTGTATGGCGAAAAAGGGAGCCTCAATTACACGGATACGAACGCATTGACAAAGAATAAAGTGACCGTCTACTATTTCAGCTGTGCTCTTCCCAAACATCTTTCTCAAATAATGGGTAATCTCACCGGAGTTTTCAACCCGCCAGATACAACCATCCTCGCTCGGGAAAAAGGGGCAGTAACACACGAACTCTCACCGCAGTTGAATCCACTACAGGACTTCTCTGATGAAGTCTTTAAAACCATCTTTCCTATTTATGGAAAAAGCAGACCATCAATTAAAGAACGTCTTACCGGACTTGACCGCATTGACCGGCAAACAGTCATCGACTTTTGGGAAACACACTACCGAACCACCAATGTCGTCCTCTACCTTGGAGGAGACATCAACCCGAAAGAAATTGACTTCTCACGTTTCGAAATGATCCCTAAAAAAGAAGTCATTGCTCCACCACTTTTCTTTGCAGAAGAACCATTACTTAAAGAACGAACAGAACTTCAAGCACATATCCGAAACGATACTGTTACATCCATCACAATTGCTTACCAAGCCCCTTCATTCCCACGTAATATGACCTTCCGCGAAGGAACAGCACAAGGCATTCTCCTCGGCTACTTAGCGGCAGACCATGGCCCCCTCTACCAACGGCTCCGCGACGAACTCAACCTCTGCTACAACTTAAGCATTGGATACGAGAAAGACATTGGAACCAGCGCGATCCTTCAATTCAATATAACAACCAGACCAGACAAACAAGCAATCATTGAACACGAATGGGGCACCACGCTCAAAAAAATATCCAAAGAAGGAATCCCAATAGAAATTCTCGAGATGATTAGAGATTATCAACAAATACGCAGAGCACACGCAGCACAACAATTCACGCCAGAAGGAATATTCAACGAAATCGATAACCACATCACCGAAGAACTATTCCAAAGCACCATAGAAACAATAACCCCGGAAGACGTCGCAAAAGCAGCACAACACTTCGTAGATAAACCTTATGTCATCAGTATTGCACTGCCTAAGTAATTTCTCTTTTCTTTACAATTCGAGTATACCGATAATAATATTGCGATGGAAAATTAAGAAAAAAAGAAAAAAGACCCATGCCTTTGAAGACATGAGCCAAACAAGAGGGTCTGAAGGGCAATAAAGGGGGGTTCAAGAAAAAAGTATTTATTGCCCTTTGACTAGGATATATGCCTCTAACGGCCGAAGCGGCCGTGAACCATGTCAATCCCGAGTTCTCTGCTTAATCCTTGTGATTTCTGGAAGGATTGTGTGCTCGAACTCATGGATTTTCCAAGGACGTACGGGCTTTGGACGCCGGTAATGATGGTCATGACGCGGAGTTTGCCTTTGAGGTTGTCGTCAACGCGCGCCCCCCAGATACAGTTCGCATCTGGATCAAGACTTTCGGTGACAATTTCGCCGACACGAGAGACTTCCTCAAGGGTCATGTCTGGTCCACCAGAGACATGAATGAGTGCTCCGGTCGCTCCTTTGTACGAAACATCAAGGAGAGGATTGGTGAGTGCGCGTTTGGTTGATTCGTCCACGCGACGTTCACCGTCACTTTCCCCGACGCCGACAACTGCGACGCCCCCGTTGCCCATGATCGCCTTCACATCTGCGTAGTCAAGGTTGACGAGGGATGGGACTGCAATAATTTCCACAATACCCTTGATCATGGTCGAAACAAGTTCGTTAGCGACTGCGAATGCCTGTTGGATCGGCAGGTTTCCCGCGATCTGGACAAGCCTGTTATTGTCAATGACAACGACGGTGTCTGAGACACTGCGCAGTTGCTGTAAGCCGAATTCTGCTTTGTCAACGCGTGCGCGTTCAATCGTGAAAGGAGTTGTGACGGTTCCAATGACGATGGCGCCAATATCTTTTGCTGCCTGCGCAACAACCGGTGCTGCGCCTGTTCCTGTACCGCCACCCATACCTGCACAGATGAAGACCATGTCTGCTCCTTTAAGTGCATCTTTGAGTTCAGTAAGCTGTTCTTTTGCCGCTTCAGTTCCGACGTTTGCGTAACCGCCTGCGCCAAGACCGCGTGTGAGATCTCTGCCAATAAGGATTTTCTTATCCGCACTAGACATATCTAAATGTTGTTTGTCTGTGTTGCAAGCGACAATTTCTGCGCCTTTCACACCTTTTTTGTAGAGCCAGCTGACCATATTGCTGCCGCCGCCGCCGACACCAAAGACTTTGATGTTTGCATGACCGATTTGTAAATCCTGGTCGGTTGTATTTGTCGTGTTATCTAATGCGTTTTGTATGATAAAATCCATGTTGTGTGTTTTCTCTGTTACAGAGCCCTCCGGTTTTTTTGTTCTTTGTGATATGGAAAGTATATTCCCCAGTACCATAAAGTATTTAATTGAGTAAACTAAATACTCTCTTAGAACATGTCGATGCCCAATTGATGTGTTTCACTAACCAACAATAAACTTAAAAGTGTTTTCCCAAACGCTTGAACAGTTCACTTCAAACCCACGGTTTTAATTGCCCAGATCAAAACCATTGAATTGAACTTTTCTAATATTATTTATAGAGGAAGTCATATTTAAATATTGTCAAGCGTGAAAGTATACTTCTGAAAGAATAATACTATTTTAGGCATAGCCTTCATACTAGAATCGTCTTTTCTGGAAAAAGTGAAAATTTTTCATGAAAGAAAAAGTTTATAAGGAAATCTGTTTTTCGCACGGTTGATGCAAAGAATTTTTCTTATGAAAATAGGGAAAGGAATGTCTGAACGGTTAGGAAGCGCGATAAGAGGCGGGTTTGGTTTTAAGGAGATTATGCCCCCATTAGAAAAGACCGTCGATGCTATTCTTGCAGTGCAAGGAAATAATGATCTGGGTTTGGTTGCATCAAGTGCGCCTGGAACAGACACTGTTGCTGCATATGTGGCGAAAAGACTGAGGATAGAAACATATGAATGTACGCCAAATTTATGGTTTGAACACTCTTTTGTTCGTGCATATAATGAGACAATAACGCGTATCATTACCCCCTATGCAAAGCATGAAGGGGTGATAATTATCGTTGATGAGTGCGCAGTAAGACCGTATGCGAACCATGTGTTACAGTCATTGTATGGGGAAAGAATGCGAAGAAGAGAGATACCCTATATCAGTGATCGACAGGCGTTAATGATTGATGCAGGAACAGGAATCTGTAAAAAATTACCCGAAGCGGTTGAAGTTCCAGGAGATGAGCCTGAGCAAGGGGAAGAAGAAGACCTTTTTTTCCAAGAAGAAGACCCTTTCCTTCATCGCATATAATTATTCTTCAATAATGTGCTCGTGCGTCTCTCTAATTCTTTGCCAGTATGTCCATAAATAATAAGAATAGCGCGATGCTGGTCAGTATGGAGAAAAAAATGACCTGGTTCGTCACAGAATTCTCGCGGTAAAGGAAAGGCCGTACAGTCTGTGGTGATAATAATCTGATTTCCTTCATGTTCTGCCTGTGAAGCAAGTGTAACTGCGGGTTGTACGCCTGTATACTCTTCAAGAGAACGCGCGATCTGATGTGCGTTTAACAGTTCATCTGCAGTTGGTTCATCAGGAACAAGAATCTGAACCTCGTTTAATAAATGATTTTTCACAAACGGATAGGGAAAATCCGCCAAGGAAACATCCTGTGTGTTTTTGACAATATTTCCCGTAATCACGGGCCCCAAGTAGGCGATAAAGATGGCGGTTAAAGAGAGAAGAACAGTAAGGATAAGAAAGCGCTCTTTTTGATCAGGCATACAAGAAAAAAAGAAAAGGGATTTATAAATTGTTCGTTACGATCTTAGCGTTGACCGTTATCGAATTTATCCCATGACTGATTGAACATCGTTTCTAACGCTGATGCGAAGAAGGGTGTTTTGACCCAGATCCCGACATCATATGTGGGATGGACATCATCATCATGCATTACCATGAACAGGAGTTCTTTGCCATCAATAACACAGAACCGCGCGTTCATGTTTTTTGCATTACGGACATCAGCAACGCCTTTCAGGTCTTTGACTGCCTGTTCTGTTTCTTTTGATAAAGGTGCGGCAATGCGGATTTTTACGTCTTTTTTTGCTAATCTTTGTAAAAGGGGTTTGAGTGCTTCTGCTTTACGCACAAGACCCTTGCCGGTCGTTACTAAGGTGACGGATTTTTCTGCGCGTTTCACCATTGTTTCCAGGTGTGCGTACAGATTGTGTTTGCCGCGGATTGCGCCGGATAAGTCAGCTGCGTCAATAAATTCAATCCCCTGTTTGTGGAGTTTGTCTAAATCATTCAGAACGTCGTTTTCAGAAAGGTCTTTCAGTTTCTGGACGTTTGCTTCTGCTTCGATATGGATAAGCTTTTTGACGCGTTCAATGACTTCAACAGGTTCAACAGAAATATATTTGATGGGCTTTCCAAGTTTGGTAACGACAAATCCTTTTTTTTCTAAGCTTTCAAGGACGTCGTATGCGCGTGAGCGGGGAACCTGGCCAATGTCAGAAAGTTCTCCTGCCGTCGAAACACCTCGGGAAAGTAAGGCCGTCCAAATCTTGGCCTCATATAAATTTAAATTAAATGATCTCCGTAATTTACTTAAAAATTCTTCTTTGACAATCATGCAAAACCCTCCCTTGCACCTTTTTTTAATGATAGTATGTTATATCTAGCAGTAGTGAATTGACTGGTATATAAGCTTTTTTATTATTGACAGGTGATAATGTTTATTATGGGATAAGACACAAGTACGATTCAACGTAATTGTTTAGCTCGATCGGAAATTTTTTGGAACGAAAGTTTATTTCAGCCTTCTTTTTTCAGATTCTTTAAACTTTTAATCGTTAATAAGCTCAAATCAGTCTCCATTCGAAACAGCTAAACAAGTACGATTCAACCAAACATTTATAAATACAACTAAAATGACATCATTTATCCGTTTGTACTACACGGTTGTGTAGGAGGAACTTCATGGAAAAAAACGATATCTCCAGCGTCATCATCACTCTTCGGAAAGACAGTCCGAAACGTAATTTCCCCCAAACTGTTGATCTTGTCATTAATCTCCGCGGCTTAGATCTGAAAAAACCAGAAGAAAAAGTTGAATTATTCGTCCCATTACCCCATTCCAAAGGGAAAAAAATTACGGTCTGTGCATTCCTAGATCAGACTCTCGCGGTCAAAGCAAAAGGCGTTTTTGATAAAATCATCACCAAAGAAGAATTCGCCAGCTGGAACGGGAAAAAAGCAGAACAAAAACGATTGGCATCCGCGTATGATTATTTTGTCGCCCAGGCAGATCTCATGGCGCCATTGGCAGCAACATTTGGTAAAGTTCTCGGTCCGAAAGGAAAAATGCCCAATCCCAAAGCAGGATGTGTTTTCCCTGGAACTATTCCGCATTTAGCGCCTATCAAAGATAAACTTGCAACACTCGCACGCTTACAGACGAAAGGAGAACTTTCCATTAAAACGTCTGTTGGTGTTGACAGTATGAACGATGACGCTATTACCGATAACGTTCTTGCGGTTTACAATACATTATTAACAAAATTACCGCAGGAAGAAAACAATGTGAAAAATGTAGGTATCAAATTTACGATGGGACCCTTGTTCAGAATTATCGCCATCAAAGCAAATGCGTCTGCAAAGGTGAAAAAATGAAAGCGCCAGCCCACGTCGCGCCATGGAAGAAAGACGAAGTTGACCGAATTGTCAAACTTCTCCAATCCTACAAAGTTATCGGGCTTGTCAATATGGAAAGCCTTCCTTCATCCCAACTGCAGCGTATGAGAAACACTTTACAGGGAAAAGCGGTTATTTTCATGACAAAAACACGTTTACTGAGACGCGCATTTGAACAATTAGGAACAAAAATCAAAGGCATCCAGGACTTAGAGAAATCCATCCAGGGTATGCCTGCTCTTATCTGCACAAATGACAATCCATTCACACTCGCAAAAATATTACGTAAAGCAAAAAGCAAAGCGCCTGCAAAAGCAGGACAAAAAGCGCCGTTTGATCTGATTATACAGGCAGGACCAACACCCTTTGCACCAGGACCTGTTATTGGCGAACTCGGACAACTTGGACTGAAAACACAGATCCAGGAAGGAAAAATACATATCAAAGAAGACAAAATCGTCGCCAAAGAAGGGGATATTATCAGCGGCCCGTTAGCTGGCATGCTTATGCGCCTCAGCATTGAACCCATGGAAATCGGCATCAATCTTGTCGCCGTCCTTGAAGAAGGCCTTGTCTTTATGAAAAAAGTGTTAGATGTTGACGAAAAAGTTTATATCCAGCAACTGCAGGAGGCAGCGGCAGCAGCATTCAATCTCGCGTTCAGCGTTGCCTATCCGACAAAAGAAAATATTACACTCCTTATCCAAAAAGCAGCACGCGACGCAGACGCCCTTGCGGAATCCCGGCAGATTCTTACATCGAAAAAAGCAGCACATATGGTCAGTCATGCAAGCGGCGCAGCAAAAGCATTCGCTGAACAACTTGAAGGATATACCCCTGATGAAACAACGAAACATTCTGCTGAACCTGATGTAAAAAAAAAACCTGAAACTGTAAGTCCAACATTTAACCCAGATCCCAGTCACCCATCATCACCAGCAACGCCCGCCCCTAAAACAGCAGCGGGAACGTTTAAGGAAGAAGAACGGGTTGCACAAGACGTCCTGAAAAAACTCCAGGACGCAAAACTCAAAGAAGCCCAGAAACCGAGATGGGCATTATAACAATAATATCGGAGGAAACAAAACATGGAATATATCTACGCAGGAATGTTACTGCATCGCGCCGGTAAAAAGGTCGATGAAGCAGGCATAAAAAAAGTATTAGAAGCAGCAGGTGTCCACCCAGACGAGACAAGAATCAAAGCACTTGTCGCAGCACTTGACGGTGTTGATATAGAAAAAGCGATCAAGGAAGCAGCAATGCCCGTCGCAGTAGCGGCAGCAGCGCCAGCAGCTTCGCATGAAGCGAAGAAAGAAGAAAAGAAAAAGGAAGAAAAGCCTAGCGAAGAACAAGCAGCAGCTGGTTTAGGTGCTTTATTCGGCTAAAGCCCTTTTTTTCTTTTTTTTAAATTTTTTCCGTTTTTTTCAACCAAACATTTATAAATCCAGGATGCGCCAGTTCTTTATGACGAATCCTTTGCTGGACGAGCAAAAAAAAGTGCATGATGCTCTTGCACAGTTACGCGGCCAGCTGAAAGATATCACGGCAAAGAAAGAGTTCTGGTTCGAGAAGAAAGAAGCGCTCAAAAAAGAGATCAAAGACCATGTCCAGCAGTTCAGAAACTACAAAGAAACCGCAGATAAACGCAGAATTGAATTAAAAGAACTGAAAGTACAGCGTGATAAAGAAAATGCAGACGTCAAAGGACTTATCGGGACGATTAAACATTTAAATAAACAGAAATACAAAGCTATTAAAAAATATAATATCAAAATTGACCCAACGCGCCTTCTTGACCGTATTAATGATTTAGAGAAAAAAGTGGAAATAGAGACAAATTTCAATCATGAAAAAAAACTCATGGAAGAAATCAAAAAACTCAAAAAAGCATATGAAGAATCATCCGAAGTTGTTGCATTAGCAGAACAGGCAAAGCAGATCGATACACAGATCAAAGCAACCCGCAAAAAAGCAGACGAATTTCATACAAGAATATGCGCACTTACCAAAGACACAGACTATACCTTATTCATGCACCTGTCACAACAGATCACAGAACTGAAAAAAACACAGGAAGAAGCGTTTCAAATCTTTATTGAGCATAAGAATCTGTATTTGAAAGTAACGAATGACTTAAATGAACAGCTGAAAGTCTTGGATACGATCAACGACCAGCTCCATAAAGACCGGGAATATATCAAAGGCATCCATGACAGCAGACGCAAAGAATTAGCGAAAGAACGCTCCCAGCAAGTCGAAGAGAAAATAAAATCGAAGAAGAGACTTACGACCGAAGATATTCTCGCATTTCAAGGAACAGAAATATAATCCTCTTCTATTCCTCTTGCTTTTTTCTTCCTTTTTTAAAAAAACTGTGCTGATAGAAATATTTGATATCATCATACACCGGAATACTCTTTACTTTATACACACGGACAACAAAAAACCATACTGCCACAACATAGACACCTGCGATTAATTGCCAGAATACTAAATGGACAACATCAAAAATTTCCTGCGTGGAATACAAGGCAAGCAGGATTAAAATAATAATACGGATGATATTCATCGCCAAAAACAACACAAATGACGTGATGATCATTTTTATACGCATAAGAACGGCAATATCCTTTGTGAGCATGACTAAGCACCATAAGAGGTAATACGCGGCAGTTGCAATGCACGCTTCTATAAACTCAAACCCGTAATTCCGTATAATCAGTAAATTGTCTATGATTACCGGATGATAGGGAAGCAAGAATAACGCAGTTCCCTTGATTGTTAACGGCAGAAAAACAGTATAAAAGACAGATATGGGAATAAAACATAAAAGAATACGGATAAGTAAACTAGGGTAGTACCTCATATTCTTCCCCTTTATCGCAACATATTTATACTTACCTCTTTTTATTTATACCTATGGATCAATCTCTGCTTTTTTCCTTCTTTCTTTTTATCACTTTTTTCGGTAATTTTGCTGTTATTCCAATTATTGCTACCCTGCTTCTTTTTTTCCATAAACTTCGCTTCCGTATTATTATTCCTTTATGGATCGCCCTTCTTAGCAGCGGATTATTTGTTTTGATTGTCAAATATCTTGTCGCGCGCCAACGCCCTCCTTTTCCTCTTATTACAGAAACAGGATACTCTTTTCCGAGCGGGCATGCAGCCGCGGTCTTTACCGTCTATCCGTTTATTCATTATGCGTATCCGAAATATCATTATCTTTGGTTAACTTTTGCCATTCTTGTCGCATTTTCCCGCGTCTATCTTCAGGTGCATTATATTAGTGATATTCTTGCAGGAGCATTTTTTGGGTATACTATCGGCGCGCTTTTCTTCTATTACTGGAAGAAAAACTATCTGAAAAGGAACTAGACTGCCTACATTTGAATACAATTTATAAAAAATTCTAACGTCGGATACTTATCCCTCAATTTTTGAACTTTTATTCTCGACTTTATATTCAGCTAGACGCAAGAACACTCTATACATGGCGAAGTCAGGTTTAATTCTTAAGTTCTATTCTCCTTGTACTTTGTGGTTGTTATATTTTTTTTGCCATTACTTATGGACGGTATATAAACAGAATGAGCATCTTTGATGAACCCACTACACCCATGATTTTCTTCCTTCGTACACTCTTGGTTATGGATACAATGCGTATAAGCTGTAGTTATATAGCTATTTACCTTTCATCTTAGATTATAGCTTTAGGAGATATAGGCGAGAATATCGCTTAATTTTTTAATAGTTCTCTTCTCAGGCAGTTGGATAGGTTCGTATTCGGTTTTAATCAAGAGTGCATCAATGCCTCTTTCTTGTGCTGGCTGGTAGTCCCATTTGTAACTGTCCCCTATGATTAATGCTGCTGATTTGGGTATCTTTCTTTTCTTTAAGATTTTGAGTATAAACTCTCCTTTGGATTTATGATATTCTCTTGTCGCATGAACTTCGTCAAAAAGTTTGTCTAATCTGAAATGGGTGATTCGATGCTTTAGGATAGCATCTGCTTTTTTTGGCGGATGTGGATTAGTCGAAAGGAGTATGGTAAGAACGCCCATGCGTTTGAGTTTTTTTAGGGTAGAGATCGCTGTCGGGGTTAGGATAAGGTGATTGGAATGGTTTTTAACCCTTCGATCACTATAGAGCCAGATAGGATGCAGGGTATATTTTGTTTTTTTTGGATACCAGAGCGTTCCGTCGCCATCAAAGAAGATTATAGTTTTTTTCATAGGATGGTGATTAAGAATTATAAAAGAATAAGAAAAAAGAAAACGTAGTTAACGTTTTTTCTTCATAACAACAAAGGCAACGACAATAACGATTAATACAAGAAGTGCGACGATCCATCCGTTTTTACTTTTAGATGTTACGGGGGATGGGGCTGCTGCTTGTTCTTCTGTTGTTGTTTTTTCTTTTGTTCCAGTTTCAGCTTTTGTTTCAGTAGGTGCTACTGTTTGTTTTTGCGCAACAACTGCGAAAGTACTGAAACCATCAGTTTCTGAAGTGAAGAACTCACTTGTCTCATCGCCGCCTGCTGTTGACGTTTTTAGTGCTTTCCAAACGCCATCACGGTAGACATAAAGGGCGATGTCTGAAGTAGTAAAGCTGTTATCTTTCAGCCATTTGGTGGGAACAGCAAATTTAACCTGTGACTTTTTTACGTCTTTACTGGTAAAACCGGTTGTAGTGACATCAAAATAAGTGTATACTTTTCCACTAATCTCTGAAGTCTCTGCTGGTTTTGTTGATGTTGTTTTAACATTGACTTTTGCGCCACTTGCTGCCTGAGAGAGGGTGAATGTTACTTCACGAACTTCCGGCGTATTGATTGGCGCGGTCGTTGTCTGTTCTGCGGCAACAGTATTAATGCCCGTACTGCTTGATGACCCGCTAGATGATCCGCCACCAGATGTCGTGGACGAACTAGCTCCCGATACAGGCGGATCAATACGATCAAACGTGAATGTAACGGACTTTGTATGTCCTGCTTGATCATAAGCCTTGCAGGTGAATGTTGGGGATGTGTATGAGTCCGACTTGAATTTCGCTGTACAGCTGCTTTTGCCTGTACATTGATTAGCGGATTTATCGCTACGGGTCATCGTGACATTCGCAGGGTTTGCGTCTGTTTGTGCGCAGGTCATGGTTTCTTCTACACTTAGGGTAGTTGTTGTCCCAGACCCCGATGTCATCGTTGGCACAGGGGTAATTGTGTCTAAAATAACGCTACGGGAGACAAAACCACTCATATGTGCGACGCTATCATTTATGGTAGCATTAAACGTGTAATTGCCATTAGGCAATCCGGTGAAATTAAAGGACAGGTTCCCTCTGTCTGTATCTGCGCCTATAATCCTTGATACAGTCGTAAGGGTCGTGCTGTTTGCAAGGACAAAGGTTACAGCCGAAGGATAGAGCTCTGTAGGGACAACAGTCACATTAATCCAACCCAAATTTCCCTGATCGGCGACAGATCCATCTGCAAACATTCCGAGTGATCCACCAAGATAGGCGACTGTTGGAGCCAGGTTATCGACAATGAAGAAAGTGTTGTTTCCTGTCTGCGTTGTGCTGTTATAATAGGTAAGATTATAGTATGTGTCGTCGACACCGACAATGGTGAAATTTGCTGAATAGTTGCCTTCCGTCATCGTCGTTGTATCGACGCTGATATTAAAGAAGCGTTGAAGGGTATAGTTGCCAGGGGCATTGCTTCCGCTTCCGCTAAGGGCTTTTGTGGAATTAAAATAGAAAAACGTTGCGCTTCTGTTAAAATGAACGCTTGCGTTCGTAAGGTTTGTATAAGTGCTAAAAACATTGAAGAGAACTGTGCCGTTAATAAATTTCAGTTGAGTATCGGGTAAAATCCACCCTGCACTACCGACCGTTGCAGTAGCACTTACATTAAATTGAACAACAGATTGTTGGGCTGCGCCATAATCAATAAAAACTGCTGCTTGCGCAAGTGAAGCAAATATTCCTAAAAGAAAAGTTAGGAGAATAAATTTTTGTAATAATTGTTGTTTAATACTCATGTTGTGCAATGAGATCACCTCGGTTTTTTCCATAGATATTAAAAGAAAGTATTAATATTTTAATCATATAAAGAACTGTCTCTTGCTTCTTATATATAAATATTATTCTTATCTGCAGGATAGTTACACTTTTGGGGCGTCTTCTTGATTTTTAAGGGAGAATAAGGAATTAGGACGCCTTGAGTTTGCTTATAAGATAAAGCCGTTCGTATAGTGTGTAGTAAGGTGACATATGTCACCAGTACATATTTTGGGTAAAATTGTTGAAACTTTCTGCAGGTGTTTGCCAGTTGAGGCTTTCGTGGGGTCTAGAATGGTTGTAACGGTATCTGAAGTGTTCG
>Ga0209515_10000425_pt1 | contig 78853 bp, 72 predicted proteins | sample Subgroupgradi54m_FD_187454 | JGI IMG/M metagenome (GOLD analysis project Ga0209515, IMG submission 187454) | Subsurface groundwater microbial communities from S. Glens Falls, New York, USA - GMW60B uncontaminated upgradient, 5.4 m (SPAdes)... ...
CCCCCCGCCGCCACGGCCGCAGCGTCGCCGACGTGCTGAGCGACGCCGTGGCACTCGCCGCCCTCGCCGACGAACTCGGCTTCGACGTGTTGTGGCTCGCCGAACACCACAACACCGACTGGAACCGGTGCACCGACCCGCTTACGCTGCTCGCGTACCTCGCCGCGCACACCGAGCGAATCCGGCTCGGCACGGCCGTGGTCAACCTGGTGCTGCACCACCCGACCGCCGTTGCCGAACGAGCCACCCTCGTGGACGTACTGTCCGGGGGCAGGCTCGAACTCGGCATCGGGCGTGGCTTCGCGTCACGCGACTACCAGACCTTCGGTGTGACGGCCGCCGCGGCGCCCGCCGTGTTCCGCGAGAACCATGCGCGGCTGACCGCCGAACTCGGCGCCGATCCGCAGGGCCGGACAATCCCGCTGTGGCTCGCGACAACGGGAAGCCCGGACACGATCGATCTCGCCGCACGCAACGGCCACGGCCTGCTCGTTGCCAGCAGCGGTCAGAAGCTCACCGACTTGCTCGTCCGTGCTCAAGCGCAGGGCGGAGCACCCCGGATTGCCGTCACCCGAGCGGTCCACATTGGACCGTCTGCTGCCAACGCCCAGCAGGAAGCAGAGCCCGACCTGCGCTGGTACGTCGACACGCTCGCCGCCCTTGAACCGGGCGGCAACAAGCCGGACCTCCAGCACGTAATCGACACCTTCTGCGTGCTCGGCGACCCGGACGACTGCGTCGAGCAGATACGTCGCTTGGCCCATGGCGGGATCACCGACTTCACCGCCGTCTTCGGAATCGGTGGTGCGCCGCGACACCTCGTGGAGACTGCCCTGCGACAGTTCGCAGAGCTTGTCATGCCGCACCTGCGCAGCCCGAGCGCGGGTCCGACCGTTGCCAGGAGCGAAGGACGCTGATGACGAACCCGACGTCGCCCTACCGCGTGTTGCCGCTGCACCATTACCGCGCGGTGGTGTTCGACCTGTTCGGGACGTTGGTGGACGCGCCTACAGTTGAGCAACGCCAACAGGCGGCGGCCGAGGTCGGCGCGGCTGTGGATGCCGATCCCCTGGCAGTGGACGCTGTCTTCCTCGACAGCTGGCCTGAACGCCATCACACCCTCGGCACCGTCGGCGCCCTCGCCCGCTACCTGCTCGACCGGTTGGCGCTCGACGCTCAATTGATCGACGTGCTGACCGTCCTGTTGCGAGACCAGGGACGGCGACAGATCCGGGCGGATCCGACCGTGGTGGCCACGCTGCGCGCTTTCAGCCAGGCGCCCCTGCGCATGGGCCTGCTCAGTGACGCCTCAGCCGACGTCGCCGAGGCCTGGCCGGCCAGCGAACTCGCCTCCTGCGTTGACGTCGCGGTGTTCAGCTGTGTGGCCGGCGTGGTGAAGCCCGCGGCGTCTCTGTACTCCGCAGTGCTCGACCGACTCGGCGTCGAGCCTCAGCATGTTCTATATGTTGGCGACGGCGGTGGGGACGAGCTGCGGGGCGCAGCCGCCGCCGGACTGACCGCTATGCGAGTCGAACGACGCGGCGGGAAGGACGGACTCGTGTTCGGCGACTTCTCCTGGTCGGGCCCGAGTATCCGCAGCGTCGAGGACTTGGCGCATCAGGGCGGCCGTTAGGATTCGCGCACAAATAAGGTAGTCGAATCCAGTTGTGGTGTGTTGGGTTACGGAAGAACCTTGTAGTTCCATTCGCCGTGGAACCTGGCCGGTTTGATCCGTGGTTTGAGCGCGGTCATCTCCTTGTCGCTGATTTCGATGCCGCGGGGGTAGGTACCGGTGTCGAGCTCGGCGTGCACGGTCAGCCCGGTGCGGGTGGTGGTCGCGCCGATCAGTTCGACGACCACCTCGCGGCTGGTCAGCGGCCGGCCCCGCATGTTGGTCGAGATGTGGTTGAACAGCCGCCCCTCGATCTTGTTCCATTTCGAGGTGCCGGGCGGGAAATGGCAGACGGTGACGGTCAGTCCGGTGTCGGCGGCGAATGCGGCCAGCTCGACCTTCCACAGCTTGAGCCGGTAGCCGTTGGAACCGCCGGCCTCGGCGCAGATCAGCAGCCGCTTGGCGGCGGGTAGGCCACCGACCCGATCGACTCCCACCAACGGCGGAGCGTGGTCGCTGACGTGGATGTAGTCGCGGATGCATACCCGGGTGAACATTCGGGCGCTCTGCGCCCGGCGATCACGGTGAACCGGGAGGGGTGGCATGGGATACGCGCTTGTGGTGACGGCCGTCGTCGGGCTCGTGATCGGTTTCGCTGGCGGGTTTCTGACCTTCACTCGGTCTCACGTGTGGTGCCGGAAGGCAGCGGTGACGACGTATCGCGGTGCGGAGGAACAGTTGGCCATCGCTCAGGAGGTGCTCGACCGGCACGGCACGTCCATTGCGGACGGCGTTCGACCTCCTGGCGGCGCCAGGTGCGCTGCGGTGGTGAGTGAAGGTCAGCGCCGGGAGCTGATGGGCAACCCGTCGCCCTGCCCGAGGTCGGCGGTACCGCGGAACGCCGGCATGGTGGCGTGTCCGTCGGCGCTGACGCCGGTACGCGCGAGCACCCGCCGTACGGTCAGCAGCAGGATGCGCAGGTCCAGGGCGAGGCAGGCGTGTTCGACGTACCACACGTCGAGCGCGAACCGTTCGTCCCAGCTCTGCTGGTTACGGCCGTTCACCTGTGCCCAGCCGGTGATCCCGGGGAGCACCTCGTGCCGGCGGAACTGTTCCGGGGTGTACAGGTGCAGGTACGCGGGGAGCAGCGGGCGGCAGCCGACCAGACTCATCTCGCCGCGCAGCACGTTCCACAGGGTCGGCAGCTCGTCCAGGCTGGTGGCGCGCAGCCAACCGCCCAGCCGGGTGAGCCGGTCGGCGTCGCCGAAGTCGTCGCGGGTCGGGTCCGGTGCACGCATGGTGCGGAACTTCACCAGCACGAAGGGCCGGCCGTACCGTCCGATGCGCTCCTGCCGGAACAGCACCGGGCGACCCATCCGCAGCGCGATGAGGCAGCCGACGACCGCTTGGATCGGCAGGCTCACCAGCAGCACGGTTGCCGCGACCAGCAGGTCGACCGCGCGCTTCACGGTGCCACGTCCGTGAGCGACTGGGCAGCGCCGCTCGTCGCGTCACTTCGCCGACGCAGCCCGGTTCGCCGCTGCACGCCGGTTCGCCGCTGCGCGGCTGACATCAGCAGCTCTTCCAGCTGGTCCACGCCCTGGCGCATCGACATCTGAGCGGTGTACGTCTCGCGGGCGCGCCGCGCCATCTCGGCCCGTACAGCGGGTGCTGCGCTGGCCACCTGGGTGAACCGCTCGGCCAGCGCCCGCCAGTCCTCCGGCGGGCAGCTGAGCCCGGCCCCGGAGCGCTCGACGATCGCGGCACTGTCGCCGGGCGCGCAGGCCAGCACCGGCGAGCCGCAGGCGAAGGCGGCCTGCAGCTTGGACGGGATGGTCCCGCGGAAGATCGGTAGGTCGCGCAGCAGCACCAGCTGGTAGTCGGCTGCGCCGTACAGCGCCGCCATCTCGTTGGGAGAGCGGCGGCCGAGGAAGCGGACGTTGGTGGTACCCAGCTCGGTGGCGAGCGCGCGGATCGAGGTCTCCTCGGTGCCGGAACCGACCAGCACCAGGTCGAGGGTTTCGGTGTGCTGCACCGCGGCGGCCGCCCGGACCGCGGCCTCGACCCCCTGGAAGGCCCCCAGATTCCCGGCGTACATCACCGTGCACCGGTCCCGGTGGCCCAGCGCGGTACGGGCCCGTTCGCTGCTCTCGACCGGGCGGAACAGCGACTCGTCGGTCCAGTTGAGGACCACCCGCAGCTTCGCCGGGTCAGCGCCGCGCTCGACCAGCAGGTCGCGCATGGACGGGGCGATCACGGCGATCGAGTCGGCGGTCCGGTAGATCCGGCGCATCGTCTGGTCCAGCATGGAATGCAGCAGCTGGCCGGCCCTGCCCGGGGGCGTCATCGGCGAGGCGGTCACCGAGTCCGGCCAGATGTCCTGGACATGGAGCACGACCGGTACCCGGTGCAGCAGGCGCGCCACAGCTGCTGCCGCGAACGCGCTCGCCGGCGGGTGGTACACGTACAGCGCATCGACGCCGCGCAGGTACCGGGCTGCCGCCACCGAGCTGGTCAGGGCGAACGAGGCGTAGTTGGCTGCGCGGCGTAGCGCCGACGCGTCGTGGCTCGGGTACAGCGGCACCCGCCGGACCGTGATCCGCCCGTGCCGGCTGCGGTGGCCCCAGCGTTGCCGGTACCCCCGATGGATCCGTCCCTCGGGGTAGTTGGGGTACCCGGTCAGCACCCGGACCTCGTGGCCCCGGGCCGCCAGCTCCTCGGCAAGGCTGCCCGGGATGAACGCCGGCTCGGGCGGGTACCACTGCGAGACGATGCCGATCTTCACAGGGCGCCGGTCCGCGACGCGTCCTGCAGCGAGACCGCGGGCTCGGTGCACACCTTCTCCGGATAGGTGTCCGGCTGAGCCGGGTCGAAGACTTCGTTCGCCCAGAACAGGGTCAGCAGTTCGCTGTCGCCGATATTGGTGATGTCGTGTACCCACATCGTCGGCATGTCCACCACCACCGGCTCGGTACCGCTGACCCGGAACCGGACGACCTCGTCGTCGAGGAGCCGGCGGAGCCGGATCTCGGCCTCGCCGCGCAGCACGAGGAACCGCTCCACCTTCGCCAGGTGGAAGTGCTCCCCGCGGGTGATCCCCGGCACCGTGGACGAGCAGAACGTCTGCCCGCCGCCGCCGTGCACCTTCACCGCCTCGACCAGTTCGCCGCGGGCGTCGGCGTGCCGGCTGAGCCGCAACGGGTAGTGACCGGGGAAGCAGTGCGACCGGTACGTGTTGAACAGCCGCACGTCGTGGCGGTCCGCGAGCTCCGGGATCTCGCCCCGGCGGTACACCTCGGCGAAGTGTCGCAGCCGGGACTCCACCTGCCGCACGCTGGTCGGGTGTACCGGCACCCGCACCGGACCCTGGTCCGGCGCCGGTGTGGCCAGCCCGGGAGCCGGGGCACCGATCATCAGCGCGGCGGCGTCTGTTGCGTGCAGCAGGTCCAGCTCGCGGTCGTCGTTCACCTGCGGGGTTCCGCCGTCGGCGAGCAGCCGGCAGAATGTGGCGACCACCGAGTTGTAGTGCGGCCGGCCGTGCTCACCGAAGAGGTTCGGCAGCCGCACGTCGCCGAAGGCGGAGCCGATCCAGCGGGTGGCCGAGACGAGTTCGGTGGCGGCTGCCGCCTTTCCGTCGCCGTACGGGGTGCCGTTGCCGGCCTGGGTCGAGTTGGCGAAGACCACGGCGCGGGGCGGCCGGACGCAGCGCTGCAGGCCGGTGGCGAGCGCCCGGGCCATGGAGATGTTTCCGGCCGCGACCTCCTCCGGCTCGCCCCGGTTGATCCCGGCCAGGTGCAGGACCCGCTCGGCACCGTTCACCGTCGCGGCGAGGCGGTGCGGGTCGGCCAGCTCGGTGCGGCCCACGATGACCGGGTCCGGCCAGCCGAGCGCCCGGATCAGCACCCGCACATGCCAGCCGAGGAAGCCCCCGGCGCCGGTGATGACGATCCGCCCGGTCACCGCACGGCCACCATGCTCCGGGCCGCGCCGAGCTCGCCGCGCACCTCCGGCAGGGTCAGCAGCAACGCCTCCAGCTCGGCAACGCTCAGCTGCGGCGCGTTGGAGGAGTCGTAGTCGCCGAAGGCGCCACGGACCGGGTCGCCCTCGTCGAAGTAGAGCGAATAGTTGAGGTCGCGGTTGTCGTCGGGGACCCGGAAGTACGCGCCGAAGTCCTCCGCGTACGTCAGTTCCTCGCGGCTGGCCAGCGTCTCGTACATCTTCTCGCCGTGCCGTACACCGATCACTTTGAGGTTGGTCGGCACCTCGAACAGGTTGCTGACCGCCTTCGCGAGGTCGCCGATGGTGCAGGCAGCCGCCTTGCGGATGAAGATGTCGCCGGGGCGGGCGTGCGTGAACGCGTGCTCCACCAGCTCCACCGACTCGGCGAGCGACATCACGAACCGGGTCATCGACGGGTCGGTGACGGTCAGCGGCCGGCCCGCCTTGATCTGGGCGACGAAGAGCGGGATCACCGAGCCGCGGGAGTACATCACGTTGCCGTACCGCACACAGGAGACGTTGGTCGGCGAGCCCGGGTTGTTGCGGGCGTGCGCCCGGCCCACCTTCTCCATCAACGCCTTCGTCATGCCCATCGCGTTGACCGGGTAGACGGCCTTGTCGGTGCTGAGCAGGACGACCGACGCCACCTCGTTGCGCGCAGCCGCCTCGACCACGTTGGAGCTGCCCAGCACGTTGGTGCGTACCGCCTCCAGCGGGAAGAACTCGCAGGACGGCACCTGCTTGAGCGCGGCCGCATGGAAGACATGGTCGACGCCGCGGCCGGCCCGCAGCACGCTGTCGTAGTCGCGGACGTCGCCGAGGTAGTACCGCACCCGGTTGTCGCGCAGCTCCTGGCGCATCGCGTCCTGCTTGGCCTCGTCCCGGCTCAGGACCCGGACCTCGGTGGCTCCCGCGTCGAGCAGCCTGGCCACCATGGTCCGGCCGAACGAGCCGGTACCTCCGGTGATCAGTACCCGACGACCCGTCATCGCCGACGTCACTGTCGTCTCCTTCTCTGTCGCGCGGGCTGTGGCAGATCGCGCGGGTTGTCGTGTCGCGGGTTGTCGTGTCGCGGGGCTATCGCACCGGGATGGGTCGGCTGCTGCGGGACAACGCCCGGGCCAGTACGTCGATGACCCGCTCGACGTCGGCGTCGGACATTCCACTGCCGCTGGGCAGGCACAGCCCACGCTCGAAGAGCCGGGTCGCGCAGCCGGTGTCGAGGACCTCGCAGCCGGCGTACGCGGGCTGCAGGTGCATCGGCTTCCAGACCGGGCGGGCCTCGATGTCGGCGGCGGCGAGCGCGGACACCAGTTCCGCGGCCGTCAGGCCGCACCTGGCCGGGTCCACCTGCACGACGGTGAGCCAGCCGTTGCTCGCCCCGTACGGCGCCTCGGGCATCAGCTCGATCCCGGGTACACCGGACAGGAACGTGGTGTACGCCGCGCGGATCTCCTGGCGGCGGCGGACCAGCTCCGGTAGCCGGGCGAGCTGGGCCCGGCCCAGCGCGGCGGAGAGGTTGCTCAGCCGGTAGTTGTACCCGATCTCGCGGTGCTCGTAGTGCACCGCCGGTTCGCGAGCCTGGGTGGCCAGGTGGCGGGCGCGGGCGGCGCGCTCTGCAGAGTCGGTGAGCAGCGCGCCGCCCCCGCCGGTCGTGATGATCTTGTTGCCGTTGAACGAGAGGATGCCGAGCTCGGCCAGGCCACCGGCCGGCCGGCCGCGGTAGGTGGCTCCGAGTGCCTCGGCGGCGTCCTCGATGACCGGCACCCCGTACCGGGCGCAGACGGCGTTGAGCGCGTCGTAATCCGCGCACTGGCCGAAGACGTCGACCGGTATCACCGCCGCCGGAAGGTCACCCCGGCGGGCCGCCGTGGCCAGCCGATCCGCGACGAGATCGGGGTCGATGGTCCAGGTCGTCGGGCAACTGTCCACAAAGACCGGACGGGCGCCGGTGTAGTGCACCGCGTTCGCGGTCGCCGCGAAGGTGAGGCTCTGCACCAGTACGGTGCCGCCCGGCCGTACCCCGGCCAGCAGCAGCGCCAGATGCAGCGCGGCGGTACCGGAGGAGAGCGCGACGGCTTCGGCGGTACCGGCGGCGCGGGCCAGCTCCCGCTCGAAGGCGTCCACGTCCGGTCCGGTCGGCGCGACCCAGCCGGAGTCGAACGCGCTGAGCAGGTACTCCCGCTCCAGCGCCCCGACGTTCGGCGGCGACAGGTAGATCCTCGACGTCATCGTGATGCAGCCTAGCCGATTTAGGTGGAATAAGTGATAACGACCGTATCAGCCGTTTCAACGGATCAGAGCGGTTAGCCCATTAAGTCCGGAAAAAGGGGATCTAACCTATACTCGGGCGAAGTGCCCGGGGAGTCATCAGCCGGACGTGGCGGAGGAGATGCGGTGGCGACGTCGGTGAACTCCAGACCCGCGGTGAACTCCAGACCTGCGGTGACCTCCAGGCTTGCGATGAACTCCCGGCTTGCGGCGAGTCCCGGCCTGCGTAGTGCGGCCCAGGCCACTGTGGATTCGCTGGCCTGGGCGGCCGGACTGCTCCTGGCGACCTGGGTCCGCTACGACTTCGTGCTGAGCGGGCGCCGGTTGAGTGCCGTGCTGGTCGTGGTGCTGCTGGCGGCGGTGCTGCAGAACCTCGTCGGCCATGCCCGGTACCTCTACCGGGGCCGGCATGCGTTCGGCAGCTACGAAGAGGTACTCGCCCTGTCGAGCAGCGTCGTGGCCATCACCCTGCTGCTGTTCTTCGGCAACCTGCTGTACCCCGGGCGGCCGATGCCGTTGAGTTCCCCGCTCAGTGGGGGAGCCCTCTCCCTGGTCGCCATGCTCGGCGTGCGGTACCTGCACCGCAGCCAGAAGGACCGGGCCAGGCGTCCGGACGCCACCGGGGCCGCCCGGGTGCTGGTTTTCGGCGCCGGCGACGCCGGGGTCAAGCTGGTCCGCGGGATGCTGCGCGAACCCGCCTGCCGGTACCTGCCGGTGGGCCTGCTCGACGACGACCCGGGCCGGCGCAACCTGCGGGTCAGCGGGGTACGGGTGCTCGGCGGCCGCGAGGAGCTGGCGGCCCAGGTCGCCCGGACCGGAGCGGCGGCCGTCGTCTTCGCCATCCCGAGCGCGCAGCCCCCGGTGGTCCGCGAGATCCGCGAGCTGGCGGTCGGCTCCGGAGTCGCGTTCAAGGTGCTGCCCACCTTGAGCAAGCTGCTGGACCACCGGGTCGCCGTCTCCGACATCCGCGACGTCGACGTGATGGACCTGCTCGGCCGGGGCCAGATCGAGACCGACCTGGAGGCGATCGCCGGCTACCTGACCGGGCGGCGGGTACTGGTCACCGGCGCCGGCGGGTCGATCGGATCCGAGCTGTGCCACCAGATCCACCGGTACGCGCCAGCTGAGCTGATCATGCTGGACCGCGATGAGTCGGCGCTGCACGCGGTTCAACTCTCGATCTACGGGCGGGCGCTGCTCGACGACGCCAGCGCGGTCCTCGCCGACCTGCGTGACCCGGAACGGATCCGCGCCATCTTCGCGGAGCGCCGGCCGCATGTCGTCTTCCACGCCGCAGCCCTCAAGCACCTGCCGTTGCTGGAGCGGTACCCGGCCGAGGCGGTCAAGAGCAACGTCTGGGGCACCATCGCCACGCTGGAGGCGGCGGTCGCCAGCGGCGTCGAGACCTTCGTCAACATCTCCACCGACAAGGCGGCTGACCCGTCCAGCGTGCTCGGCTACTCCAAGCGGGCCACCGAGCGGATCACCGCCTACTTCGCTGCCGACGCACCCGGGCGGTACCTGAGCGTGCGCTTCGGCAACGTGCTCGGCAGCCGCGGTTCGGTGCTCACCGCGTTCACCGCGCAGATCGCCGCCGGTGGACCGATCACGGTGACCCACCCCGACGTCACCCGGTACTTCATGACGGTCCAGGAGGCGGTCCAGCTGGTGATCCAGGCCGGCGCGGTCGGCCGGCCGGGCGAGGCGCTGGTGCTCGACATGGGTGAGCCGGTGCGCATCGCCGAGGTGGCCCGCCAGATGGCGTCCCTCTCCGACCGGCCGATCGAGATCGTGTACGCCGGACTGCGCCCGGGGGAGAAGCTGCATGAGCACCTCTTCGGGACCGGCGAACGTGACGAACGCCCACGGCACCCGCTGATCTCGCACGTGGCGGTACTCCCGCTGGACCCCGGGTTCGCCCGTACCCTCGACGTGAGCACCGACCCGGACGCCGTCGCGCGCCAGTTGGTGGAGCTCTGCGACGTGCCGTTCCTGGGTACTCCCGCGGTGCTCGGCTGGGCACCCGCCCCGGTCGGCTGAGCCCAGCTGCGGCTCAGATCCGTTCGACCTGCGGGCCGTGGCAACGGTTGCGGGTGTCGAAGACGTACGCCGCCAGCTGCTCGACCAGGCTGTAGTCGAAGCAGTCGTGGTCGGTGAGGATCACCACCGCGTCGGCGGCAGCCACCTCGGCGGTGCTGAGCTGCACCATCTCGACGGCGTTCGGCAGCAGGTACGGCTCGGCCAGCGGCTCGACCGCGCTCACCTGTGCCCCGAGCTTGACCAGCGCCTCGGCCACCTCGACCGCGGGGGATTCGCGCAGGTCGCCGATGTTCTTCTTGTACGCCAGGCCGAGCAGCAGTACCCGGCTGCCGTTGACCGGCTTGCGCCGGGCGTTGAGGCCCAGCGTGATCCGTTGCACCACGTGCTCGGGCATCCGGTCGTTGACGTCGTTGGCCAGCTCGATGAAGCGGAACTGGTGGCCGAGGTTCCGCTTGACCGCCCAGGACAGGTACGAGGGGTCGATCGGCAGGCAGTGCCCGCCCACCCCGGGGCCCGGCTGGAAGCGCATGAAGCCGAACGGCTTGGTGGACGCCGCGTCGACGGCCTCCCACACGTCCACGCCCAGCTGGCCGGCGAAGACCGCCAGCTCGTTGACGAGGGCGATGTTGACGTGCCGGAAGGTGTTCTCCAGCAGCTTGGTCAGCTCGGCGGTCCGGGTCGACGTGACCTCCACGGTGCGCTCGACCAGCCGTTCGTAGAAGCCGCGGATCCGGTGCAGCGACGCGGTGTCCAGACCGGAGATCACCTTGGGGGTGTTCTCCAGCCGCCAGGTCGGGTTGCCCGGGTCGATCCGTTCCGGGCTGTACCCCAGGAAGAAGTCCTCCGGGGTGTGCAGCCCGCTGCCCTCTTCGAGGATCGGGCGCAGCAACTCCTCGGTGGTACCCGGGTAGGTGGTGGACTCCAGGATCACCGTGCAGCCGGCCCGGACGTGCGGGGCCAGGGCCCGTGCCGCCTCCTCGATGTGGCTGAGGTCCGGGGCTCCGTCGCGCAGCGGCGTGGGTACCGTGATCACGCAGATGTCGAAGCCCGCCGCGTCGGCCGGGTCCACGGTCGGCTCGTAGCGCCCGGTCTCCAGGGCCTGGCGCAGCCGGTGCGCGGAGACGTCCTCGACGAAGGACTCGCCGACGCCGAGGCGCTTCACCCGGCCCGAGTCGACGTCGAGTCCGACGACGTCGTACCCCGCCTCGACGGCCCGGATCGCCAGTGGCAGTCCCACGTACCCCTGCCCGACCAGGACCACCTTCTCGATGCGCTGCCCGGTGCTCTGCTCCTGCGTGGTTGCCTGCATCGCCAGCCTCACGTCTTCCCAGGGTCTCGACCTCGCTACGTCACTGTATGCAACGAATTAGAGTGAAAGATGTGATTTGCCGAGGTCAGCCCAGGTCGTACTGGTACAGGTTGTACCTGATCATCAGGTCGGTGACGTCGGTGAAGTACCGGGGACTGGTGGCGTAGCCGGCCTTCCAGACCTGCCAGATGAACAGGTTGGCGTCTCGGGGCTGGGCGAATGCGGGGGCGTACCGGCTGTTCGTGGTGAGGAACGAGCCGTGGTCGCGGAACGAGTCGGCGATGCTCGGATAGACCCGGAACGAGGCGGTGGTCGGCGCACAGCCGGGCTCGCACTCCACGGTGCGGTAGCTGTGGCAGCCATTGGCGATCGACCCGGCGAACCCCCGGAAGCACTTGATGCCGAAGTAGTTGTGGTCGTTGCTGGCCAGCGAACTGCGGCCCCAGCCGGACTCGATGATGGCCTGGGCGATGGTGACGCTGGCCGGAACCGCGTACTCGCGCTGGTTGCGCTGCGCTGCCGGGACGGCGGCGGCGATGAACTCGGCATTGGCCCCGGTGCCGATCGGACTGGACCGCACACGCGGCGCGGGTGCCGACTGCCCGCACGGGGGGATCTCGGACTCCGTCACGACGAAGGCGTGTGACACGTACCCGCCGCTGGTCAGCCGGTCCCACTGCGCAGTGTTGCGGACCGCGCCGGTGACGTACTCCCCGGGCTGCTGGCAGTCGAGGTGCACCGCGGCGCCGTTGGACAGCAGCCCCACCACCGGGGCCTGGGTGGACGGTCCGCTGCGGACCCGCAACAGGTGGCCGAGGGTGCGCACCGAGGTCTCGCCGTCGGCCCGGGCCGCGCCGAGCGTGCCGACCAGCGTGGCGGCGGTGAGGCAGACTGCCAGCAGTGGGGCCAGGAGCAGCCGCCGGGTGGTGGTTGCCATGAGGGTCCTCCGCTCGGTGAGCCAGTGGCGTGGCGTACCCACACCGTCGCGCGTACCGGTGGGCCCGCGTGGGTGGACCGGGGTGCGAGACGGTAGCGACTCGGGTGCCGCGACCGGCGTACGGAGATGTGGGCAGTCCCGCCGGACTTCAGCCGTATCGTTTTCGTGAGGTGCGGCTCGTTCGCGAAGATGCAGCGGGCATCGCTGGTCCTCAGCGGCACAGCGGGAAGGGACGCCTGTCCATGAAGATCGTGGTCACCGGTGGTGCCGGTTTCATCGGCGCCAACCTCTGTCGGGAGCTCGCCGGCCGGGCCGGGGTGCGTGAGGTGCTGGCGATCGACGACCTCAGTACCGGTTCGGCGGACAACCTCGCCGCAGTGCCGGCCCGACTCGTCGTGGGCAGCATCCTGGACCGGCCGCTGCTGGCCGAGGTCGTCGCCGGGGCCGACGCGGTGGTGCATCTGGCGGCCCGTCCGTCGGTACCCCGCTCGATCACCGACCCGGTCGCCAGCCACGACGTCAACGTCACCGGCACGGTGTACGTGCTGGAGGCGTCCCGTGCCACCGGCGCCTACCTGGTGGCCGCCTCCTCGTCCTCGGTCTACGGTTCGGCCACCCACCTGCCCAAGCACGAGGACCTGCCGACCCGACCGCTGAGCCCGTACGGCGCGAGCAAGCTCGCCACCGAGGCGTACCTGCTGGCGTACGCCGCCTCGTTCGGGTTGCCCACGCTCGCGCTGCGGTTCTTCAACGTGTACGGGCCACTGCAGGCGGCCGGCCATGCGTACGCGGCGGTGGTACCCGCCTTCGTCGACGCGGCACTGCGCGGACAGCCCGTGGCGGTGCACGGCGACGGCCTGCAGACCCGCGACTTCACCTACGTCGGCTCGGTGGTGCGGGTACTGGCCGACGCGGTGCAACGCCGGGTCTGTGCCGACGCGCCGGTCAATCTCGCCTTCGGCTCGCGGGTCTCGGTGTTGGACCTGCTGGCCCGGCTGTCCCTGCTGTTCGACCGGCCGGTGGGCGTGCGGCACGAGGCGGTGCGCCCCGGCGACATCCGTGATTCGCAGGCTGACGACTCCCGGCTGCGCGCGCTCTTCCCCGACGTTGCGCCGATTGCGCTGGAGACCGGGCTGGCGCAGACCGTGGCCTGGTTCCGCACCCTCCCGCAGTACGCGACGGTGGGTGCTGCACGGTAGTCGGGGAGTGATTCGGGTGCGAATCAGGAGCGACTTGGTCTCCGCTGACCCGGCAAAGTTCGGGTTGGCCTCCATTGCCGACAAGACGCACTCCGGGCGCAGCCGGCTCGTCGCCGGCAGGAAGTACCACACGATGTCGTCATCGTGATCTGCCGATGGTTATCTGCCTGTCACATTCCGTGACGGGAGGTGCTGCGCGACCTCCGATTGGTCCGTCTCACCCGCAGATCGGCCGGCTGGTGGTTGGTGACCCGTCAGCCATACGCTCGCGCCTCGTTCGCAACCCAAGAAGACTCTGTGAGGTTGGATTCATGCACGATCGGACGCGACGCGGGGTTCTCGGGCTGGGCGCCGGAGCATTGTTGGGTTTGGGTGGCGCCGCGCTGGCGAGGCCGATTCCCGCCCAGGCGACCGGCTCCATCCTCGAACATCCGGCCCTGGCGCCGGTGTCGGGTTCCTCCGGCTTCGGTCGCAACATCAAGGCGTTCGGCGCCGTGGGGGATGGTGTTGCGGATGACACCGCTGCCATCGCCGCCGCCAGCGCGCAGGGCGGAATCGTGTACTGCCCGACCCCGGCGGCGTTCTACCGGACGACCGCGCCGATCATCCTCGCCCCGGACACCGTCTTCGTCGGCGATGGTGGGCTCAGCGGGTCGCGCGGAGCGAAGATCCGCAACGCCGTCTCCGACGTCTTCCAGGCGCGCGGGCAGCTCTACGGAGTCTCCTTCGAGGGGCTGTTCATCGAGGCGAGCGCCGGGCACATCTTCAATCTCGGCACCGACGGCGCCGCCAGCTTCACGATCCGCAACTGTGCGCTGAACCAACTCGCTGACAACAAGAGCGTCCTCAAGTCCGCAAGCCTCAACGACTCCCTCTTCATGCAACTGAACATCACGCACACCCCGACCGCCACGGTACCCACCTTCGATCTCGTCTCCGCGGCGAACGACATCAACACGAATACCTGGTTCCGGATGCGCTTCACCTACACGGGCACGTACGCGATCCACGTGGAAAACACGAACAGCAACGGGTACTGCAACGACAACACCTTCCGCGACATCAATTTCGAGGTCGCCAACGGCGGCATGATCCGGCTACTCAGCACTCACGGCACTATGATCGAGAACGTTCAGCTCTACGACCCGGGTACCACCAGGCGGGATCTGGTCGTTGTGGGGAAGAGTCCGTCCGGCCCGCCGCCGCGCTACACCACGATCCGACACATGAAGCGGCTCGGCGGCCGGCTCGGCTCCGGTCTGAAAGACATCAGGCTGCAGGGCAACGCTGGCTTCACGGTCATCGAGACCTGCGACACCGCCGGCGGTGGCGGATTCACCATCGACCTCGGCGGCAACGATGCCCGGATCGACAACTGCCCGAAGGTGACCCTGGAGAATGCCGGGCCAGGCACCTTTGCCACCCGGTCCAACGGGGCGGTGCCCGCCGACGTGTATCTGAGGCAGTCCGCCGCCAACTCGGGAATCGTCATCGAGGGACCGACCGGAAAGCGCTACCAGGAGCTCATCGCCGGCAACGACTTCGTCATCTCCGAGGACGCGGTCACCCCGCACACCGCCCTGCGGGCCGGCGGCAATCTCGACATCGTCCGCGGCGACGTCGTCGTCGCCGCGGTAGGAAAGGGCCTGCGGGTCAAGGAGGGTGGCAACGCCAAGCTGGGCACCGCGACGCTGGTCAACGGCGAGGTCACCGTGGACAACACCTCGGTGACGAACAACAGTCGCATCTTCCTGACCGTGCAGTCGCCAGGCGAAGCCGTGGGCCCGGTGTACATCTCGGCCCGCATCTCGGGGAGATCGTTCACCATCACCAGTGAGAGCGACCAGGACACCTCCACCGTCGCGTGGATGCTCGTCGAGCCCGGCTGAGCGGGCCTCACCGACCCCGGTCGTGCTGGTCCCATCCGGCCAGGTCGCGGTGGCCGTCGCGGGTGTGGCGCAGGTGCGGAACGGGTGCACGCCAGCGCCGCGGGCGTTGCTGAGTACGCTGCGATCATGGGGATCGCCGCCGTCTGCGGTACCGCCGTGCTCGGACTGGCCGGCGGCACCGCGCTGCCGCTGCCCGCGTACCGGCTGTCGGTGCCGTGGCGCAAGGAGGGAGAGCCACCCGTCCCGCCGCGCGACAGTTGCCGGCACTGCGATGCTGCCCTGGCGTCGGGGGTACCGGGCTGGCTGCGCCCCGGATCGCGCTGCGCTCACTGCCGGCTGCGCCTGGGCCCGCCGGTCTGGCTGCTCAGCGGCGCCTGCGCAGTGGGCTGCGCCGGGGTGACCTGGCGGCTGGGGTTCACCCCCGCGCTGCTGCCGTACCTGGTCGTGGTCTTCCTCGGCGTGCTGATCGCCGCGATCGACCTGGCCACCCAACGGATCCCGGACGTGCTCGTGCTGCCGGGCTGTGCCGCGGCGGTCCTGCTCTTCGCCGGGGTGGCGCTGGTGACCGGGGAGTGGGGCCGCTTCGGCGGGGCGGTCGGCGCGGGAGTTGCCCTCTTCGTCGGGTACCTCGTGCTGGGGCTGGTGCCCGGTGCGAACCTGGGCGGCGGGGATGTCGTCCTGGCCGGGCTGCTCGGCATCCACCTGGGCTGGCTGGGCTGGCCGGTGGCGCTGCTCGGCGCGATGCTGCCGTGGCTGGTGCAGGCGCCGGTGGCGTTGCTGGCGCTGGCCACCGGCCGCGCCGGGGGGAAGACGATGCTGCCGTTCGGTCCGGCGATGGTGGCCGGGGCGTACCTCGCGGCCGTCGGCCCGCCCGCACTCGCCGCGCTGCTCCAGCGCTGAAGCCCCGCGCTGCTCCAGCGCTGAAGCCGCCCCGCGCTGGCAGTCACGCACAGTGATATCTGGTGTCGGTCGGCTGGTGGACACGTCGTCCGCGCCGACCGGTGAAGGCCGACCGCGAAGCCGACGAATGTGACGGGCGCCATCCCGCAACCTAACTATCACGGCTTGGGATTGGCCGCCGACACCCAACACCCTGAGGCAGGAGTTTTACATGAACTACGTCGCATCCAAGATGGTCGCCAAGGTGCAAGCCTTGTGGGCTACCCGCGAGCAGGGCGCAACCGCCGTGGAGTACGGCATGCTCGTCGCTCTGATTGCTGCGGTGATCGTCGCAGTCGTGGCCACCCTCGGCAGCAAGATCCTGACCGCCTTCACCACGGTCAACGCCAAGCTGCCGTAACCCGCCGGCACACGTGGACTTCATGTGCCCGGCCGACCCGACCTGCGGGCCGGGCGGCTGGGCACATCGTCCACCAGTTCTCCCCTCCCCGGGCAGGAGCCCGCACGCATGAACTACCTCGCATCAATGACTGCTGCGCGGATCCAGGCCCTGTGGGCCACCCGCGAGCGCGGCGCCACGGCCGTGGAGTACGGCATGCTGGTCGCCCTGATCGCCGCCGTGATCGTGGCCGTGGTGGCCACCCTCGGCAGCAAGGTCCTTGCCGCATTCACCACAGTGGACAGCAAGCTGCCGTAGTCCGCGACCCGTGGACGGTGCCGCGCCCAGCCGATACCGGTGTACCGGAAAGGCTGGGCTCGCGCACTTGTCCGGTACGGGCCAACTCGTCACCGGAGCGTGCATGAAACGTATCGGGACGCCGGTCCTTCGGCGTCGGTCTGCGCGGGGCACCCGACGTCACCCCGCCCAGAGCCGTTGGTCTGAGCGGGGCGCCGCGGCCGTCGAAATGGCCTTCGTGCTGCCCGTCCTGCTGTTCCTGGTCTTCGCCATCATCGACTTCGGGCGCATGCTCAACGCCCAGATCACTCTGACCGAGGCGGCACGCGAGGGCGCCCGGGCCGCCGCCTTCAACCAGAACGCCAACAACCAGGTGCAGGCGGCCGCCGGCACGCTGACCGGGGTCAGTACGACCGTCAACACGGCATGTCCGGCGAACGCTTCGCTCACCGACAACGCGACGGTGACCGCGACCTACACGTTCACCTTCATCACGCCGGTCCCCGGCCTCGCCAGTCTGCTGGGCGGGACCATCAACGGCACCAAGACGATGACCGGCAAGGGAGTCATGCCGTGTCGTACCTGAGGCCGCGCCTGACCGGGCTGCTGCATGTCACCACTCGGATGCGGCGGGGCCGCGGCGAGCGGGGCGGGGTGGCGGTACTCGTGGCCATCGTGCTCGGGTTTGGCGCGTTGACCGGCTCCGCGGCGATGACTGTTGACGTCGGTCAGCTCTACCTGGAGCGCGAGGAGCTGCAGAGCGGTGCCGACGCGGCCGCGTTGGGCGTCGCCCGGTACTGCGTGCAGACGCCGTCGAGCTGCAACTCGCAGACCACACACGCCACCGCGCTGGCCAACAGCAACGCCACCGACGGTGCCACCGCCGTGACCCTGATCTGCGGCACCGGCCAGGGGTTGTCGGCCTGCCCGGCGCAGATGGCGGGTCTCGGCGCGTGCAACACGTACGTGCCGGCCGGGGCGAAGTATGTCGAGGTACGCACCGCGACCAAGCTCGCCGACGGCTCCACCCTCCTGCCGCCCGCGTTCGCCGGTGCGGTGTACGGCAACTACGGCTACGCGGGCAAGACCGTGCACGCCTGCTCGCGGGCGGTCTGGGGCGCGCCGTCCAGTGGCACCGGGGCTGCGTTCACCCTCTCCATTTGTGAGTGGAACGAGATGACCGACAACGGGACCACGCTGCAGGCGCCGCCGCCCGCGGTCCCACCGCACGACGCGGAGGGCCTGATCCACCTGCACGGCAGCAGCGGTGCGAGCACCTGCGGGACCTCGGTGCCGGCCGGCTGGGATGCCCCCGGTGGCTTCGGTTGGCTCGCCGAGACCGGCGGTGCATGCAAGGCCACCGCCACTGTCGACGGCGAGATCGCCGGCAATACGGGCGTCTCGGCGTCGGGCACCTGCCAGACGGCGCTGGCCAACGCCCGCAACGACGACACCGTGCTGATGGTGCCGGTCTACGACCGCCTCAAGGGCACCGGATCGAGCATCACTTACCACATCGTGGGGTTCAGCGCCTTCGTGGTGACCGGGTACGCGCTGTCGGGCTTCGCGGCCACCGGCATCGGGTGCGCCTCGTGCAGCGGCTCGCAGAAGTGCATTTACGGCTACTTCACCAGCGGGATCCTGCCGCTCACCGGCACCCTCGGCGCGGCGAGCTACGGAGTCGTGATCATCACCATGGGCGTGCCGGACCCGGCCGGCAGCTGAAACCCGGCACCAGTGAAGGACGTGAACGGCTAAAGCCCTGGCGGAGTCCGCCGACAGTACGACGAAGAACTCGGACCACGTAGGGGAGCCCTCCACCCATGAAGCGTAGTTTCGTCGCCGCCGGAGCGGCAGTGCTGCTCGCCGTCTTCGGCTGCGCGGTGGTGCTGCTCTACGTGCAGAACGTCAAGAACAGCGTGGCCTCCGGGCAGCAGGCGGTCACCGTCCTGATCGCCACGAAGCGGATACCCGCCGGGACGACCGGAGCCAAGATCCGCTCTGGGGGCTTCACCGATCAGGTCGTCATGCCGCGCGCCACGGTGCCGGCCGACACGCTGAGCTCGCTCGACGCCAACCTGGACAAGCTGGTCGTGACATCCGAGATCCAGCCGAGCCAGCTGTTGCTGCGCGGGGCCTTCGGTGAGTCGGCCGCCAGCAGCGGGGGCGTGACAGTACCCGAAGGCAAGATCGCGTTGAGCATTCCGATGGTGGCGTCGAGTACCGCCTTCGTGCACAACGGTTCGAAGATCGTTGTCTTCAACACGTTCACCTCGCCCGATGGCGTGGCGCACACCTCCGACGGCAACCATGGCCCCAAGTACGACGATGCCAAGGTCCAGGTGACCCGGGTCGTCCTGCCCAGCGTCGAGGTGATCGCGATCGCGCAGACCGCCGCGGCGGCCCCCGACCCGACCGGTGCCTCGGCCGCCAAGAACGCGGCCGGCAACGCCGCTGGCCCCAACGACGCCGTGGTGGTCACGCTGGCGGTCACCCAGGCCGAGGCGGAGAAGCTCGTCCTGGCGGCGCAGACCGGTCTGATCTATGCGGCCCTGCTGACCGACACCTCCGACGTCAAGCCCGCGCCGGGCGTGGACAGCAAGACCCTCTACGCGTGACCGGCTGAGAGAGGCGACGATGACGCTCTACTACGAGCCACTGCCCAACTCTGCGCGGGCGATTGTCTCCGCACTGGGCTCGGCCCGGGCGGCAACGAGCCTGCAGGAGCTCGGTGAACTGGTCCGGGCCGACCGTACCGAGCAGCTCGTCGTGCTCGGCTCGGGCGTACACCTCGCCGATGCGCTGGCCTTCGTGGGCCGGATGCGGCTGTCCAACCCGACAGTCGGCGTGATCCTGGTGCGCGAGACGGTCAACGTCGAGATGCTCAATGAGGCGATCCGGGCCGGGGTCCGTGAAGTCGTCGAAGTCAACGACCCCGATGCGTTGCGCAACGCGGCGGCCCGGTCGACCGAGGTGTCGGGGAAGATGTCCGGCCAGGGTGGCCCGGCCAGCCGTGGCGACCTGCACGGGCGGGTGGTCACGGTCTTCGCCGGCAAGGGCGGCTGCGGCAAGAGCACGATCTCGACGAATCTCGCCGTCGCGCTCTGCGACAACGGCCGGCGTCGGGTCCTGCTGGTCGACCTGGACCTGTCCTTCGGCGACGTGGCGATCATGCTGCAGCTGGTCCCGGAACGCAGCTTCATCGACGCGATCCCGATGGCCGGCCGGCTCGACGAGACCGCCCTGCGTTCGCTGATCACGCCGTACGCCCCGGGTCTGGACACGCTGCTCGCCCCGGTCGGTCCGGCCGACGGCGAGCGGATCAGCCGCGAGCTGGTCACCGAGGCGTTGAAGCTGACCATCGGGGTGTACGACTACATCGTCATCGACACCCCGCCGTTCTTCAGTGACCAGGTACTGGCCGCGCTCGACGTCTCCGACTACTACGTGCTGCTGGCCACTCCGGACATCCAGGCGTTGAAGAACCTGCGGCTGACCCTGGACATGTTCGACCTGTTGGAGTATCCGAAGGAGCAGCGGGTGCTGGTGCTCAACCGCGCCGATGCGCGCGTCGGGCTCACTCCGGCGGACATCGAACGGGTGGTACGGGCGCCGATCCTCGGCCACATACCCTCCACAAGGGACGTTCCCGTCTCGATCAACCAGGGTGTACCCCTGGTGGTGGACGATCCGAACCATCCGGTGAGCAGGTCCATCAGGGAGATCGCCGAAGCGCACCTGGCCGCGACGCCCGCCGCGTCCGCCCAGGCGGCGTCGTCGGCGCCCGAGACCGGACCGGGCCGTCGGCGCCGCGTGTTCTCGCTGCGCAAGGGGCGGTAACGACGTGAGTCTGTCCGACCGGCTCTCCAAGCGGCAGTCCATGAAGCCGGCGCGGCATGCCGCGCCCGGTCAGCCCGAACCGGAGCCGGCGCCCCCCGCAGAGTCCACAAAGGACAGTGCTGCCGACAAGGCCAAGCCGGCGGAGGGCGCGGATCGCACGCCGGTCGGCTCCCGCGAGCGGTACCACGCCAGTGCGCGGGCCGTCGGCGACCCGGTGGCCGAAGTACGCAAGCGGGTGCACCGGTCGTTGCAGGAGATCCTCGGGCCGATGCTGTACGACGACGTCGGCGGCGACGAGGACCTCGCGAAGAAGGTCCGGGAGACCATCACCAAGCTGTTGGCCCGCGAGGAGACCCCACTCGCCGGCGGCGACCGGGCCCGCATCGTGCGCGAGGTGACCGACGAGATCCTCGGCCATGGCCCGATCGAGCCGCTACTGCGGGATCCGGCGGTCAGCGAAATCATGGTCAACGGACCGGGCCGCATCTATGTCGAGCGCAGCGGACGGCTCAGTGTCGTGGACGCCGAGTTCGCCGACGAGTCGCACCTGCGCCGGGTCATCGACCGCATCGTGTCCCGGATCGGCCGGCGGGTCGACGAGTCGAGCCCGATGGTCGACGCCCGGCTCCCGGACGGCAGCCGGGTCAACGCCGTGATCCCGCCGGTGGCGCTGGACGGCTCGACGCTGACCATCCGGAAGTTCTCCGCCGACCCGCTGACCGTCTCCGACCTGATCTCGTTCGGTACCTTCACCGAGCAGGTCGCCGAACTGGTCTCCGCCTGCGTACGCGGCCGGTTGGACATCGTCGTCAGCGGTGGTACCGGCTCCGGGAAGACCACCACGCTGAACGTGCTCTCCAGCTTCATCCCGATGGACGAGCGGGTGGTGACCATCGAGGACGCCGCCGAGCTCCAGCTGCACCAGGATCACGTGGTACGCCTGGAGTCCCGCCCCGCCAACTCGGAGGGGCGTGGCGAGATCACGGTGCGGGATCTGGTCCGCAACGCCCTGCGGATGCGCCCGGACCGCATCGTCGTCGGTGAGGTCCGTGACGGTGCCGCGCTGGACATGCTGCAGGCGATGAACACCGGCCACGACGGCTCGCTGACCACGGTGCACGCCAACACTCCCCGGGACAGCATCGCCCGGATGGAGACCATGGTGCTGATGGCCGGCATGGAGCTGCCGATCCGTGCGGTCCGCGAACAGATCGCCTCCGCGGTTGACGTGATCATCCAGGTCGCCCGGCTCAAGGACGGTACCCGTCGGGTCACCCACATCACCGAGGTGGTCGGGATGGAGGGCGAAGTCGTGACGCTGCAGGATCTCTTCACCTTCGACTACAAGGCCGGGCAGGACGAGCGCGGCAGGTTCCGGGGCCGGCTGAACTCGACCGGCCTGCGGCCCCGGTTCCTGGAGGAGCTCTCCTCGCACGGCGTGGAGGTGCCGCTGGGAATCTTCGACGTGTCCGGGGGGTACCGGTGAACGGCCAGGCGTTGCCCAGTTGGCTGCTGCTGCTCGGCGTGGCGAGCGTCGGCCTCGGGCTGGCGCTGATCGTGTTCCTGGCGGTGTGGGGTCCGACGGGCCGGTCGAAGCTGCGGCGCCGGCTGCGCAACCTGGACCAGTTCGTCGGTGAGCGGGCAGCGGAACCGCAGTCCGGCAGCGTGGTCATGCGGGCCGCGCTGGCCGTGTCGGAACGGGCGGTGCAGAGCCCCGAGGCGCGGGGTCGGGTCGAGGTGGCGCTCGACGAGGCCGCCATCGACCTGAAGCCCGCCGAGTGGGTGCTGCTGCGTACCGGCTCCACGGTCGCCGGCGCCTTTCTGCTTGCGGTGGCGATGCCCTGGGGCTTCGGCTTCGCCGGCGGCTTCCTGGGCTGGCTGCTCCCCGGGCTGTACCGGCGGTTCCGCGCCGGCCGGCGCAAGCGCCGCTTCGCAGACCTGTTGCCCGAGTCGCTGCAGCTCGTGGTCGGCGCGCTGCGCTCGGGTTTCTCCCTGCCGCAGGCCATCGACGCACTGGTCCGCGAGGGTCCCGAACCGGTCTCCACCGAGATCGGCCGCGCTATTTCGCAGGTGCGGCTGGGCGGTGAACTCGAGGACGCCCTGGACCAGACCGCAGCCCGCAACGGCAGCCAGGATCTGTCGTTCCTGGTGATGGCGATCCGGATCCAGCGCGAGGTCGGCGGGAACCTGTCCGAGGTGATGGAGACCGCGGTGGAGACCATGCGCGAGCGGGGCCGGATCAACCGGCATGTACGGGCGCTGTCGGCCGAAGGCCGGCTCTCGGCGTACGTTCTGGTCGCGCTGCCGGTGGTGCTGGCCGCGTTCATGTTCCTCGTCCGGCGCGACTACCTGCGCCCGCTGTACACCACACCGCTCGGTTTTGTGATGCTCGGCGGAGGTGCGCTGATGCTCGGCCTCGGCACGTTCTGGATGAGCCGCCTGGTCAAGGTGGAGGTCTGACATGAATTCTCTGGTGTTTCTCCTGATCGGTGTCGGCGCGATCGGCGCGGCTCCGTTGATCGCGGGAATCGGGCTGGTCGGCAAGGATCGGGAGCGGGCCAGCGTCAACCGGACCCTCGCCATGATCGAGCGTGGGTACGCCGTCAGTCATCCGGACGCTGGTGGCCGATCGCTGGGCCGCCGGATGGGACTTCCGCTCGCCCGCAAGCTCGGTGGAATGGGCAAGGCGCTCACCCCTGCCGGGACGGTGGTGCGTCTGCAGCGTCAGCTGGATTACGCCGGCAACCCGGCGGACTGGCCGGTGCAGCGGGTGGTGGCGGCGAAGGGCGTCGGCCTGGTGGTGGGGGCGATCGTGATCAGTGTGTTCGGCCTGCTGCTCGGGGCCGGCCCGACCGGGCTGCTGGGCTCCGCCCTGATCGGTGCCGTACTGGGATTCGTCGGTCCCGATCTGCTGATCTACAACCACGGCGCGAAGCGCCAGGAGGAGCTGCGCAAGACGCTGCCCGACGTGCTCGACACGTTGACCGTCTGCGTCGAGGCCGGACAGGGCTTCGACGCCGCAATGGCGCAGGTGTCGCGCAACGGCAAGGGGCCGATGGTCGGCGAGGCGGCGCGCGTGCTGCAGGAGATGCGCATCGGCAAGTCCCGCAGCGACGCGCTGCGCGCCATGTCGGCCCGCACCAAGGTGAGCGAACTCAAGGGGTTCTCGTCGGCCGTGGTCCAGGCCAGTGATCTGGGCGTGCCGATGGCCAACGTGCTCCGCGAGCAGTCCAAGGAGATGCGGATCCGACGCCGGCAGCGGGCCGAGGAGCAGGCTCAGAAGGTACCCATCAAGGTGCTGTTCCCGACCCTGTTCTGTCTCTTCCCGTCATTGTTTGTGATCGTCATCGGGCCGGCCGTCATCAACGTACTGAACACTTTCGGCAAGCACTGACGCCGCGGGCCCTTCTGTCGTTTCCATGCGCAGGTACGCCGGAGACCCCGGACCCAACGGTGTCATGGACAGGACCGTGTTGCGTTCGACGCCGTACTTGCGCAGAAAGCTCACTGAGACGGAATGGAATGTCCGTTGGTCGGCGCTCTCCCGGTTGAGGGCGCCGATCGCGTACTGGGCGTCGCCTCCCGCTTCCAGCGCCGCGTGCACCTTGTCGATGCGGCGCGCGAGCAGCGCTTCGGTTATCCGGCCGACCAGGGCTTCGTTGTACACGAACAGGCTGCCGTGATGGTGCACGTATTCGACGCTGACCGAGAGTTCCGCCTCGCCCAGCGCCACCCGCAGTGGCAGTTCCACGTACTGGTCCAGGCTGGTCGCACCCAACCACAACTCGTTCAGGTGGTCCGATGCCATGACCCAGATATCGGCACGGGCAACGTCAACCTCCAACTGCCGTTCAAAGTTGGACGGACGCTCGCCGCGCGGGAAGCTGATATGGGCCAGCTTGTCGCATTGATAGATATGCATGACGGGTCGGATCGTGGTGAACCCGATCTCCAGACGCTCCCGCCACTCACTCGGAAGGTTCTGTTGGAAGTCGCGTAGCTGCCGTACCGACTGCCACATCACCTCGCGAGGCTCCGGTAGCCCCCGTTGGGCGAAGTTCGCGGCCAACTGGTCGTGTCGGCGCGCCGCGGCCGTACAGCTGGGATCGAGCAGCAGCACCCGCACGGTGGCACCCCGGCCCAGCGCGGTCAGCAGCGCCGGATAGATCAGGCGGTAGCGCCGGTTCGGGGCGAGCACCATGGAGAAGCTGTCCAGGATGCTCACGCTCTGATGTCCGCGTTCGTCCACCAGTTCGACGAAGCTGTCCAGGTCGAGCCGGTCGCGCAGAGCGACATCTTCACGCAGTGCCGTCTGCAACAGGGGGGCGACGACGGTCAGCGTCAGGATCACGCTGACCAGATCAGCGCTCACCTGGTAGAACAGCTGGGCGTACTTGTCGGAGGTGGCGAGCTGGCTTGCCCAGGTGAACGACGCCAGGGCCAGTATCGCCAGCAGGGTCAGGGCCAGCACGACCTTGACCCGCCGCTTGGACAGCCATCCGTAACGACCCGCGCGCGTCCGGCGGAGTCGTTTCCTTTGGGTGCGGTCCATGCTCTCCCCGGCGGCCGATGCAGAGATCGTAGGTCAGCTGCCAACGCCATGCAACCACGTCGATACCTTCTGTGCGGATTCGTCAGCCCCGGCCGGACCATTCGGATCATCGACCTGGCACCGCAGGGTGGTGGACTACCTGTGGTCGGCGAGCTGCGCCACGGTGATGAGACCACCCCGGGATCGGGCCCATTCGTCGCGGAAGATGGAGTTCAGGTAGAGGCCGCCATGGTCTGGACAGAGGCAAACCACGGACTGTGGCCGCCCAGCCGAGCGCAGCCGGGAGACGGCTGCCGCGATAACCGCACCACTGGATCCGCCGACCCAGAACCCGTGCCGGTGAGCGAGTTCCCGGCAGTAGCTGATTGCGACCGACGCGTCGACCCGGATCACCTCGTCGTAGTCGGTTTGACTGACGAACGGCGAAGGTCTGCTGGAGCCCAGACCATTGATCAACCGAGGCCCGGGGGTACCTCCGAACAGGGACGAGCCCTCACCGTCGACCGCGATGATCATGGTGGAGGGCCAGCTCTGCCGCAGGTAGCGTGAAATTCCGCCGAGAGTGCCGCCGGTGGAGGCACAGATGAACACGGCGTCCGGTGGCTGGTCGAGCTGGCGGACCAGTTCCGGTCCGGTCGTCGCATGGTGCGAGGCCGGGTTCGCCGGATTCTCGTACTGGTTGCTGGAAAGGTCAGCGACGCCGATCCTTACCAGCTCGTCGACCCGACGCAGCCGGGTCAACAGATATCCGCCCACCTCATCGCGTTGATCGACGATTTCGACGACGGCTCCCAGGGCGCGCATCCGCTGCACGTTCTCGACCGTGGCGTTCGGATCGGACACCGCATGGAACTGGTACCCCCGTGCCCGGCAGATCCATGCCATCGACACTCCGAAGTTGCCCGATGTCGAATCGGCGATGACGCAACCCGCCGATAGCTGACCGGTCGCTTCGAGGTCTTCGATGATTCGCAGTGCAGGACGGTCCTTGCTGGAGCCACCCGGATTCTCGCCTTCGAGCTTGAGGAAGAGGCGATGGCCGCCGGGCAGGCGCAGCTCAAGGGGGACCAGGGGTGTACCGCCGACGCGGGTGCACAGCTGCCTCAGTCTCGACCGGCTCATGGTTGCAAGATCAAGAGGCGTCGGGATGGCGGAGTTGTCGGTCACCGCAGCTTCTCCTCAACTTCATGCTCAGACGCGTGACGATCCGCAGTATTCCGGAGCGTGTCGCGAATGCCGTGCAGTCGCGTCGTCGGGTACGGCGTTCTCACTCCGATTGTGCGCGCCGAAGGACCCGACCGGACCTGTGGATCACTCAGGAGTACCGTCCGGTGGGTGGATCGCCGACGGGCCGGCCGGTGTGGCAGTTCCTGTCACACGGCCGCGGTAGCGTCTGCGTCATGGCGGCCGCAGCTGAGACTCCCGAGGACCGATTCGCCGTGCTGGTCGAGCTGTTCCTCGGCGCGCCCGGCGTCACCCCGCCGCAGCACCCGCCCGGCGCCGGTAGGACGTTCGGGTCGTCGGCGTTGAAGGTCAACAACAAGATCTTCGCGATGCTCTGCCGGGGCGGGCTCGTCGTCAAGCTTCCGCATGACCGGGTGGCGGCACTCATCGCCGACGGCGACGGCGCGTCCTTCGATGCTGGCAAAGGCAAGCCGATGAAGGAATGGTTGGCGGTCGGCCCCGAAGATCACAGCCGGTGGGAAGCATTGAGTCGGGAAGCGCTGGCCTTTGTGCGCGCCAGGAGTTGACCGTCCGGGGCCGATACGCTCAGGCAGCCAGCGTGGAAGGGAGACCCGTGACCGAGGGTCCGTACGTCGTGCAGCCCATCGGGTGGGTCGAGTCACCGCTGATCGATCGTGACCTGGCTCCGAAGCAGGGCGACGAGGGCGCGCCCGACGCTTGGCTCGTGTTCGAGCAGGGCGTCAGCGAGGGCCTTCGTGACCTTCAGATCGGGACCGACGTGATCGTGCTGACCTGGCTCGATCGGGCGCGTCGCGATGTGCTGGTTGTCCACCCGCGGGGAGATCTGACGAGGCCGGAGAAGGGTGTGTTCAGCACCCGGTCGCCCGATCGGCCGAACCCGGTCGGCCTGCACCGGGTGGCGATCGTGTCGATCGATGGCACGAGGCTGCGCGTGCGAAACCTGGAGGCGTTGAACGGTACGCCCATCGTGGATGTCAAGCCGGTGCTCGACCAGGGAGCCGAGCGATGATCCCCAGCAGTGGGCCGCATCGCGGGAGTCACCGGTGACGCGGGAGGAGCTCCTGGCGTACTGCCTGGCCCGACCCGGCGCATGGCAGGACGAGCCCTGGGAGGGTGACGTCGTGGCGAAGGTCGGCAACAAGATCTTCGCGTTTCTCGGGTCGGATTCAGAGTCGGTGGCGGTCGGAGTCAAGTGCGGCAGTTCCCGCGAGCTGGCTGACGAGTGGCTCCGGCGCTATCCGGACGATGCTTCGGTGATGGCCTACATTGGACGGTTCGGCTGGAACACTTTGCGGACCGGCGGCGCGATCCCCGACGACGAGCTGTTCGAAGCGATCGATGCCTCCTACGACGCCGTGGTCAGCAAACTCCCGAAGAAGGACCGCCCGGCCGGATGAAGAAGATCTGAGGTGGCGATGAACCTGCCGTCAGGCCGTCTCCCGGCACCGGCGCGGGCCATCGCCACCGCGGTGACCGACACCGTCTCAGCGGCACGATCTCTCGAGGTGGCGGAGTTCCTGCGGGCCGCCACCCGGCTGGCTGCGCTGGATCGTGAGCAGGTCGGCAGGGTGCTGGGAGCCGTGGTGCGGTCGCTGCTGGAGGAGTTGCACCCTGACGGACTCGCCGGAGACGACGTGCAGGCCGTGCTCGACCGCTGTGTCCGGTCGGCGGCCGGTTGGTTCCCGGACGTCGATGCGGGCGTGGTGGCGGCGCTGCTCATCGGGGCCCTCGGCCTGCACCCGGCCGAGGGCGGGTCGGGTCCGCCCGGCGGGCTGGACGTCGCGCGGCACGCTCCGCTGATCGTGGCGGACCTGCTCGCGGTCGCTGGTCGCCCGCTCACCGGCTATCTGGACGCCGCCTTCGCGGAGATCGCGAGGGCCGAGACGGTCGAGGCGCCGTAGTGGGCGCCAGACGCAGCATCAGGCTGCGTCGACCGTCGGCAGCAGGCCCTGGTTGACCGCGGCCATCAGCGCCTGCGAGCGGTTGTTCACCCGCAGCTTGCTGTACAGCCGCGAGACGTAGGTCTTGACCGTGGCCTCGGAGACCTGCAGCTTCATCGCGATCGCCGGCAGGCTGATGCCGTCGCGCATGAGCGCCAGGACCTGCCGTTCGCGCCGGCTGAGCAGCCCGCCTTGGCTCTGCCGGCGGGCAAGCGCGGCGGCCAGGCCAGGCGTGGTGAACGAGGTGGGCGCGACGGCAGCGTGCCGGATCGCGGCGAGCACCATGGCAACCGGGGCGGACTTGGTGACGTACGCCGAAAGCCCGGCATCGAGAGCGCGGTAGAGCAGCGAGTCCTCGCCGACGGCGGTGAGCAGCACGATGCCGAGGTCGGGCCGGGTCGACCGCATCCGGCCGGCGACGGCCAGCCCGTCGCCGTCCGGCAGCGAGAGCCCGATCGTGACCACGCTGGGCTGGGTGCGCTCCACGACCTGCATGGCGTCGCTGGCGCTGCCGGCCTCGCCGACCAGTTCGATGTCCGGACATGCCGCCACCACCCGGGTCAGGCCCAGGCGTAGCAGTACGTGCTCGTCGACGGCCACCAGCCGAATGCTCATGCCGGCTCCTCGCTGCGCTCGGACCCGTCATGAGGCACGACGCGCTGAGCCATCTGACCCGCTCGCTGACGCTCGCTCATCGGTCGTCCTCCCGCGCTCGCGCGACGGCGCGCCAAATGGTCGACGCCGGTACGCCCCCGTCGTTATCGAGCGTTGCACGGGCATCCGTCTGATATCCATGCCTGTGACTGCTTCCATCCTGGTTTGCACCCCTGCTGCACCTGGCGGCCGGACACCGGGCGGAGTCAGCCGGCCGCCGGACACCGGACGGAGTTAGCCGCAGTCAGCCGGGTCAGCCGGTGGCGATGGCCACGGCGGCGCCGGTCGCGGGTGGGAAGGTCACGCAGCGCCCCTTACCCTCGACCTTCGCCGCGTACATCGCGACGTCCGCGCGGCGCAGCAGGGCACTCACCTTGTCGGTACCCGGCTCGCACAGGGCGACCCCGACGCTCGCCCCGATCGACAGCCGGTTCCCGGCGATCCCGAACGAATCCCCGAGCACCGCCACGATCCGGTCGGCGAGCATGCTGGCCTCCGCCGCGGTGTCGACCTGCTCCAGGAGTACCCCGAACTCGTCGCCGCCGAGCCGGGCGAGGGTATCGCCGGGGCGCAGGCACTTGCGCAGCCGCTGGCCGACCGCCACCAGCAGCGCGTCGCCGACCGCGTGCCCGTGCTCGTCGTTGACCTGCTTGAACCCGTCCAGGTCGATGTAGAGCACGGCGACGGTGGCGCTGCGCTGCGGACGGGAGACCATCGCCTGCTCGGTACGGTCGTGGAAGAGCGCCCGGTTGGCCAGCCCGGTGAGCGGGTCGTGGAAGGCCAGGTGGCGCAGCTGCTCTTCGCGACCGCTCAGCTCGGCCACGGCGCGCTCCAGGCGCCGGGTCAGCGCCACGTTGTCCCGCAGCGCCACCAGCTGGCGGGCCACCACGAGCACGACCAGGACCGTGCTGAGGATGTACAGGAACGGGCCCACGGTGCCCCGCACGGCGTAGAGGATCCCCGACGAGACGACGGCCAGGCTGAGCGGCAGGTACGGCAGGGCGATCCACAGTGGAGCCTCACGGCGGGACTGCGCCGGGCCGGGCCGGGTGTACCAGCCGCCCAGGGCGATCAGCAGGAAGCCGGCGACCCAGCCGTTGTCGATCGGATTGCCGGTACTGTAGGCGCCGGTCTGGCTGAGGTAGGCGAAGCCGCTGTCGGCCACGGCGAGGGCGAGCGCCCCGGCGCCGAGCAGGGCCGCCCCCCAGCGGTGGCCGCGGGCGGCGTGGCTGGCCAGTACGAAGGCCAACGTTGCCAGGGCGATGTCCCCGATCGGGTACGCCAGCGTGATCGCCCTGGCCAGTGCAGCCTGGTGGCCGGCGCGGTATGCGGGCTCCAGCACCGTCGCCCAGCTCACGAAGAGCAGCGAGCCACTGATGATCAGCCCGTCGAGAAAGGTACGCACGGCTCCCCGGTGCAGGCTGACCAGGGCGGCCAGCCCGGCCAGCGCGAGCGGCACCATCGCCAGGTACCCGACGTCCGCGGCGGACGGGAAGGGCACCTCCTGCACCCGCTGGACCACCTCGTACTGCGACCAGACGGCGTCACCGGCCGACCAGCAGAACATCCCGGCGCCCAGCAATGTCCAGCCCCACCGCTGGGAGCCGGTCCGCCGCCGCCCGGCGAGTAGGCAGCTCACCCCGGCCAGCAGCGACAGGGCGACCGTGGCGAGGTCGCCGACCACGGTCTTCGGGTACTGCGCGAGCGGAGCCAGCAGGACGCCGGCGTGGGTCGCGAGGACCGCAACGGCGATCGCGGCGTACCGCAGCTGGTGCCGCGGACCGGCCGCAGGGCGGCTGCGCTCCCCAGCACCGGGCACGTCGGTGTGCGCCATCAGATCCCCGCGGCCATCAGGTACCCGGGTGCCGTCAGGTCCCGGCGAGCGGGGCGCCGACGCTGCGCAGGTACGGGACCGGGTCGACCGCGTTGTCCCGGGTCGCGTCCCCGGGGCCGACGTGCACCTCGAAGTGCAGGTGGGTACCGGAGGAGTTGCCCGAGGTGCCGACGTACCCGATGACCTGGCCGGTGACGACCTCCTGGCCCTCGCTGACCTCGGGCTTGCGGACCATGTGGCAGTACCGGGTGATGACGTTGCCGGCGTGCCGGATCTCGACGTACCACCCGCAGCCGCCCACCTTCGGACTGCCGTCGACGTCGCAGCTCGGCCCGGAGGTGTTGCACTCCACGGTGATCACGACCCCGGCTGAGGCCGCCCTGATCGGGGTCCACCGCGGCTCCATGATGTCCACGCCGTCGTGGAAGGGGTTACTGGGCTTGCGGAATCCCTGCCCCGCGGTACCGGGCACCGGTACCACCCAGCTGGCACCCGGAGTGATCGGCGACGGCGTCGTCGGGGGCTTGTCGATCGGCGCGGGCAGCGGCGCCTGGCAGCCCGGCGGCTGCGCGGCGCGGTCGATGTAGCCGTCGGAGACGTATCGTCCGTCGGACAGCTTGTTCCACTGGTCGGTGGGGCGGGCCCAGCCGTTGATCTGCTGGCCGCCCAGCTGGCACAGGACGGTCACCGGGGTCCCGTTGGGCAGCCGGTCAACGATCTTGGCTGAGGTCGAGGTACCGGCGCGAACGTTGAGCGGTCCACCGCCGGTGCTCACCGTGCCGGCCACCGGACCGGTGCCACCGGGCGGCGCGGTGTCGCTGGGCGTGGGTGCCGGGGTCGGTACGGGTGTGGGCGACGGTGCCGGTGTCGGCTGCCTGGGCGGGTCGGCCGGCGACTGGCTCTGGCAGTTGGGTACCGGCTTCTCATGGTCGACGTACGCGTCGGTGACGTACTGCCCGTCGGGGAGCCTGTTCCACAGGTTCGTGTCGCGGACCTGTCCACGGATCGACTCACCGGAGACCTGGCACACGATGGCGAGCGGACTGCCATCGGGCAGCTTGCCGAGTACGGCGGTCGAGGTGGACGCTCCGGCGCGGCGGTTGAGTGAGCCGCCGCCGGTGTCGACCTTCCCGGTGACCGTCGCGGTTTCGGCGTTGCCGGGTGCCAGCGAGACGAGCTGCACGGTACCGGTGGCCACCACGAGTACCAGGAAACCCAGGACGCTCTTATGGCGAAGCGCCATGACCATGCCTCCCGTCCACCGCACGACCCCCGTGACCGCACGACAGCTCTCAGGCTGGCAAGGAGCGGGTGCGACGCGGGTGTCCTGCGGGAGCAGCTGGGTTGCCGCCGGGCGGGGGCTGTTTTGCTGAAAGCGGACTATCGACGTATAACCACGAACTTCGCGGGACAAGTTGTGACACTACGTAGAATCCTGGTCTACAAGCAGTGAGGAATTGGTTTCGGCGGTACCGGAGCGGGAGGAGGAGCGTGCGCGGCGACACCAGCGATCGGGTCACGGGCAGGCGTTGGCCGCCCGCGGTCGACGAGCACGCACCGAGCCTGGTCGAGCACGCGCCGAATCTGGTCGACGTTCTGCGGGCTGAGCGGGCGCGGCTGGCGGCGCTGGTGGAGACGCTGCGCGACGGCATTCTGCTGCTCGACGTCGAGCAGCGGGTCACCGTGGTCAACCAGGCGTTCCGGCAGCTGGCCCAGGTGGTCGGGCTGCCGCTGGGCCCGAGTGCGGACTGGGACGCCCTGCTCGCCGCGGTGGCGCCGGCGCTGGTGGACGGTCCCACCGCGACCGCACGGCTGCGCGACGCGGTGTCCGCCCGCGGCGGCGTCGTCGGCGAGGAGATCACCTTCACTGACGGCCGGGTGGTCGAGCTCGACGTGGTACCGGTGGCGGACGGCGGGAACCGCTGGGGGACCGTGGTGCACGCGCGCGACGTGACCGCCCGGGCGGTCCTCCGGCGTGGTCTGGAGGCACGCAACCGGGCGCTGGCCGAAGCTGCGGCGATGAACCATCAGTTCGTCGCGACCGTGGCGCACGAGCTGCGTGGCCCGCTCTCGTCGGTGGTCTCCTTCGGCCATCTCCTCGGTGATGCCGAGGCCGGCGGGCTCAGCGAGGAGCAGCACGAGTACCTGGACGTCATCGACCGCAACGCCAACCGGCTACTGCGGATGATCGAGGATCTGCTGCTGCTGTCCCGGCTCGACTCGGGCACGCTGCAGCTGCGGCCGGCGCCGGTACACCTGGCGGATCTGCTGGCGACCGTGGCGGCGCACCGGGGCCCGGCTGCAGCCGAGGCCGGGGTTTCGCTGGTGGTGGAGGTGGCCGACGGCCCGCCGCTGGTCTGTGACGAGACCCGGGTACACCAGCTCATCAGCAACCTGCTCGGCAACGCGGTCCGGTTCACCGCGCCCGGTGGGAGCGTCGCGGTACGCGCCCGGCCGGAGGCCGACGGCTGGCGGATCGAGGTGAGCGACACCGGGATCGGCATTCCTGCCGCCGAGCTGTCCCGGGTCTTCTCCGCGTTCTTCCGTGGCTCGAATGCCGGGGCTGCGCCCGGCCAACCCGGTACCCCCGGCAGCGGCCTCGGCCTCGTGTTGACCCGGGCCATCGCAGAACTGCACGGTGGAACCATCCAGGTCGCCAGCGCGGACGGGGCCGGCACCACGGTCATCGTGTCGCTTCCGATGCGACCCGCACGACAGAAGGAGGTCGAACGTGAGCCGACTGTTGGTGGTTGAGGACGACCCGGACATCGCGCTGGCGCTGCGGCTGCTGCTGACCCGGGCCGGACACCAGGTGGCGCATGCCAAGGACGGCCGGACCGGGCTGCGGGACGCCTACACCGACCGCCCGGAGCTGGTGGTCCTCGACATCGGGCTGCCCGGGATGGACGGCTGGCAGGTGCTGGAGCGGCTGCGCGATGTCAGTGACGTCCCGGTGCTGCTGCTCACCGCGCACGGCCAGGAGTCGGACAAGGTCCGCGGCCTGCGCGGCGGGGCCGACGACTACCTGACCAAGCCGTTCACCAACGCCGAGCTGGTGGCCCGGGTGGAGGCGCTGCTGCGGCGCAGCGCCGGTACCGCCTCCTGGGCCGACGAGGTGTACGACGACGGGGTGCTGCGGATCGACCCCGCCGCCCGGCGTACCTACGTCGAGGGGAACGAGGTGCGGTTGACGCCCACCGAGTTCCGCCTGCTGAACGTGCTGGTACGCCATGCCGGGGCGGTGCTGAGCCCGAACCAGCTGCTGGCCCAGGCCTGGGACGACCCGACCGGAATCGGCCCGGAACGGGTGAAGTTCGCGGTCCTGCGACTGCGCCGCAAGCTGGGCTGGACGGATCCGGACGCCTCGCCCATCGAGTCGGTGCGCGGTTTCGGGTACCGGTACCGCCGGCCGGCGATGGACCGGGCCGGCGACTGAGGCGGGGTACACCGCAACGGCACCGCGGCGGCACCTGGCCGACCAGGCCGGGGGTTCCACCATGGAGCACGAACGACCGAGCGACGACCGGTCGGGACCCCCGCCCAGTCGGTCGTCGCCGGTCGTTCGTTAACGCCGGACCGAAGCCCTTGCTGGACCGAAGCCCTTGCTGCACCGAAGCCCTTGCTGGACCGAAGCAAACCGCGCCCTGCGCCGACCGAAGGTAGCCGTGATGCTCGATCTTGACGTCGACAGCCACGTCCACTCCGCGTTCTCGACCGGGCGGGACAGTGTCAACGTCCTGGTCGCTGCGGCCGAAGCGGCCGGCCTGCGCGAGATGACGTTGGCTGACCGGGCTGGTCCGGACTCGTCGTGGCTGCCGAACTACCTGGCCACCATCCAGCGGGCCCAGCAACGTACTGACGTGGTGCTGCGGGCCGGCGTGGAGGTCCAGGCGATCTCCCCGGACGGGTGGGTCGCGTTCCCCGAGGATCTGACCGGGGTGGAGGTCGTCTCGGTGGCCATCGGGGTACTGCCACTGCCGGACGGCCCGGCCGATCCGGTGGCGGTACGCGCCCTCGTGGACAGTGGTGAACTGCAGATCCCGGACGTGGTGGAGATGCTGGTATCGGTCACCACCAAGGCGCTGGACCGGATGGGGCGGTACGCGCCGACCCGGCTGGCCCGGCCGCTGGAGTTTCTGAACCGGATGGAGGTCGCCGACTCCGAGATCGACGCCGCTGCGCTGGCCGAACTCGCCGACGCGTGCCGGCGTACCGGCACCGTGGTGGAGGTCAGCGAACGGCACCGTACCCCGTCGCTCGGGCCTGCCGGTGCGTTGGCTGCGGCCGGTGTACGGCTCACCGCGGCAAGCGATGCGCGGCAGGCGCGGGAGATCGGCCGGTGGCGCTACGTCGAGGAGCTGGCCCACGAGCTCCCCGGCGTGATCGACGCGCTGGTGGCCGAAGCCGCCGGCTCCGACCCGTGGGACCGGCGCCGCACTGACCGGCGCCGCGCCGAGACCGGCGCCCGCGGCGACTAGCGCGGGCCGAAGCCTTGGCGGGGCATCACGCCCCAGACCTGCTTGCGCCGGAGCAGCGCGTCCCACATCCCCTTCAGCCGCCACGCCACGGTGAGCTGCCGGTAGCCCAGGTTCTCCAGTACCGAGGCGCCGATCGCCGCCCACAGGTCGCTCCAGCGGGAGTACCGGTGGAACGAGTACTCCTCGACGGCCAGCGCCACCAGATTGATCAGCATGGCGTACCCGTAGGCGATGAAGAGCAGCGTGCCGGCGAAGGCCAGGTCGACCGCGCCGAGCAGCAGGGCCACCGGAGTGAGCACCATCCCGGTGAGCTCCACCAGCGGCGCCAACAGTTCGAAGATCAGGAAGTATGGCAACGCGAGCAGGCCGATCCGGCCGTACCGCGGGTTGGCGAGCATCCTGCGGTGTTTGGCGAGGATCTCACCACAGCCGCGGTGCCAGCGTTGGCGTTGCCGGCCCAGGACCCGCAGCGTGCTCGGCGCCTCGGTCCAGCAGACCGGTTCGGCCACGAAAACGATGCGGTACTCGCGACGCAGCTGGCGCAGCCGCCGGTGCAGGCGTACCACCAGCTCGGCGTCCTCGCCGATACAGTCGCCGTCCAGTCCGCCGGCTTCGACGACCACGTCGCGGCGGAACAGCCCGAAGGCCCCCGAGATGACCAGCAGCCCACCCAGCCGTGACCAGCCGGTGCGGCCGAGCAGGAACGCCCGCAGGTACTCCACCACCTGGATGCGCGGCAGCCACCCGCGCGGCATCGCGACGTCGACGATCCGGCCGGCCACCACCGCGCAGCCGTTGGCGATGCGCACGACGCCACCGGTGGCGACGACCCGCAGGGGATCGTCGACGAACGGCTTGGCGACGGCCAGCAGCGCCTGCGGGTCGAGGATCGAGTCCGCATCGGTCATGCAGATCAGTGGGTGCCGGGCCACGTTGATCCCGACGTTGAGGGCGTCCGGCCGTCCGGCGTTCTCCTTGCACACCACCACCAGCGGATCGGGGCGCAGCCGCGGGACGTGGACCGAGCGGACCGCGGCACGGGTGGGTACCTCGTCCGGGATCACCCGGGCCACCTCGACCAGGTCGTACTCCCCCCGCAGCCGCTCGAACGTGGCGTCGGTGCTGCCGTCGTCGACGACGACCACCTCGAAGACGGGGTACCGCATGGCGAGCATCGCCCGCACCGACTCGACGATGCCGGCCTCTTCGTTGTACGCCGGTACCAGCACCGAAATCGGCTGGGTCAGCGGACTGCGGTACGTCTCCTCGAAGCCGGCCAGCCGGGCCCGCTGCCCGTGCCGGATGAACTCGACCGTGGCCAGCACGATCAGCAGCAGGTAGCTGGAGTTGATCAACAGGAAGTAGATCAGGATCACCGAGTCGGTCCAGAGCAGGACCTCCCGGAACCCTTGTTCCGCCACGGTTTGCGCCTATCCGCCGACCGCGCTACCGGCGGTGTCGTGGCGAGCCGTGTCGTGGCCGGCAGCGTCGTGGCGAGCGGTGTCGTGGCCAGCGGTGTCGTGGCCAACGGTGTCGTGGCCAACGGTGTCGTGGCCAACGGTGTCGGGGCCAGCGGTGTCGTGGCGAGCGGTGTCGGGGCCAGCGATGTCGCTGGTCTGCTCACCCGCGGCCGCTGCTGCGCCGTTCGTCGGGCTCACCGCCGCGCCGTCCGCCGCTGTGCCCACGGCGTTGGCCGCCGGGCGGAGCACGGGTACTGCAGGAGCGCGCCGGTGCTCCTGCAACTCGGCGACGGCGAGCGCCTCGCGGGCGTAGCCGGCGGCCCGGACCCGGGCGGCTTCGGCGCGGGAGTCCCCGGTCTGCTCGCCGGTCTGTTCCCCGGTCTGCCTGCGGGTCTGCTCGGCCGCACCGAGCGCTTCGTTCAGGACTGTCCGGCCGGCCCGGCCCAGCCGCAGCAGGGCGTATGCGGCGTTGTGCGCCACCGCGTGCTGCGGGTCGCCCAGCAGCACCGCGAGTGCGGAGGTGGCGGCCACCGAGCCGATGTCGCCCAGGGCCCGGGTCGCCGCCGCGCGTAGGGCAGCCGGGCGTACCGGTTCGACCGCGCTGAGCAGGGGAGCGAGCGCGGAGCGGGTACCCAGTCGGCCGAGCGCTCCAGCCGCGCGTACCCGTACCTCCACCGACGGGTCGGCGCGCAGGGTGTACTCGACCAGCCCGGTGGCGCTGATCGCGCCGACCAGCCCCAGTACCTCGATCGCGGTCGCCCGGACCAGTTCGTCGGCCTGGTAGAGCGCGGTCTCCAGAGCCGGCTGCGCGGCCGATCCCAGGCGCATCAGGGCCTGGGCGACGGGCTGCGGCGGGACCGATCGGCGGCCGGAGAGGCTGCGCAGCAGGGGCACCGCACTGACCGGGTCACCGATCCGGCCGAGCGCGCGGGCGGCCACCGCCCGGACATCGGAGTCCGCATCGGTGAGCAGCGCGGCGATTGCCGGAGCAGTCTCGCGCCGGCCGACGTGGCCCAGTACCTCCGCGGCAGCGGCCCGGCGCACCGGCCGTCGGTGCCGCAGGTCCCGGACAGCCCGGTCGGCCACACCGCGGCGGACCAGGATCTCCACCAGCGCGGCGTGCGCCTCGCCGCGGAGCTTGCCGAGCAGCCCCACGGCGGTGGGTTCGACCGCGCGCCAGTTCTCGGCGTCGAGCTCGACAAGTGAATCCGCCAGCACCGGGTCGTCGTCGCCCGCGGTTACCGCGAGCAGTAGCCGGCGGGCCGGCGCGGCCAGCCGGGTCCGCCGCGCTTCGCGGGCGCGGCGGATGAACCGGCCGAATATCAGCACTCCGCCGAGGACGGTGGTCGCCGCGATCAGGACAAGGAGTGCGCCGGTGGCGACGGCAGCTGCCGTCACGCCCGGGTCCTCGCCAGGACCGCCTGGACGCGGCTGACCAGCTCGCGCGGGCTGAACGGCTTGACGACGTAGTCGTCCGCGCCGGCGCCGAAGCCGGTCTCGATGTCGCCCTCCTGGGCCCGCGCGGTGAGCAGGATGATCGGCAGTGTGGCGGTGGCCGGCTCGCCGCGCAGTTCGCGACAGACGTCGATTCCCGACATCCCGGGCATCATCACGTCGAGTACGGCGATGTCCGGCGGGCGCCGTTGGATCGCCTCCAGCGCCGAGACGCCGTTGTCGACGGCGGTGACGTCATACCCGGCCTGTTCGAGCTTGAAGGCCACGAGATCGCGGATGTCCGGGTCGTCGTCGGCGATCACAATCGAGGTCGTGTCCATGGGCGTACCTTTCGACCTCAGCGGGCGTCGACGGGACCGACGCTATGTGCTGAGGCGATATGGTACGCGGCTTTAGCCGGATTTAGTACTTTCGGACGGTCCACCAACTCGGACGCCCCCTGCCTCCTGCCGGCGATCTTGCAGTCGTGCACGGGGTAAATCACCATAAGAACGCGCAAATAGGCGAACGCAACTGCAAGATCGGCGCGGGGGGCGCGGGGGCGCGGGGGGCGCGGGGGGCGGCGGGAGGGGGTTATTCGGCGACGGCGAGGGAGACCCCGAAACGGCCGGCCGGGTCGGTCCACCAGTGGCGCATAGCGAAGCCGGCCGCGGTCAACTCGTCGGCGACCCGTTCGCGGCGGAACTTGGCCGAGATCTCCGTGCGCAGCTCCTCACCGGCTTCGAAGCTCACCTCCAGGTCCAGCTCCGGCACGCGTACCCGCATCGCCCGGCTGGCCCGCAGTCGCATCTCGATCCACTCCTGCTCGGCGTCCCAGAGCGCCACGTGCTCGAAGGCGGCCACGTCGAAGTCGGCGGCGAGCTCGCGGTTGATCACGTGCAGCACATTGCGGTTGAACTCGGCGGTCACCCCGGCCGCGTCGTCGTAGGCGCGTACCAGCACCTCCGGGTCCTTCACCAGGTCAGTACCGAGCAGCAGCCACTCACCGGGCTGCAGGACGTTGCGTACCGAGCGGAGGAACTCGGCGCGCTCGTCGGGGAGCAGGTTGCCGATGGTGCCGCCGAGGAAGACCACCAATCGGCTGTCGCCGGCCGGCAGTACCTCCATGTGCCGGGTGAAGTCGGCCACCACGCCGTGGATGTGCAGCCCGGGGTACGCCGCAGCGAGCGCCGCGGTCGCTTCGGCCAGTGCGCTGGCCGAGACGTCCAGCGGCACGAACCGGCCCAGCGTGCCCCGGGCGTAGAGGGCGTCCAGCAGCAGTCGGGTCTTCTCGGATGAGCCGGAGCCCAGCTCGATCAGCGTCTTGGCGCCGGTGATCTCGGCGAAGTGCGGGGCATGCTCGGCGAGCACCTCCCGTTCAGCCCGGGTCGGGTAGTACTCCGGGAGCCGGGTGATCTCCTCGAAGAGCACGCTGCCCCGCGCGTCGTAGAACCACTTGGGCGGCAGCCACTTCGGTTGCCCGGTCAGGCCGGCCCGCACGTCGGCGCGCAGCGCCTGCGCCACCTCCTCGTCGCCGAGATGGATTTCCAGCTCCGTCATTCTTCCCCCAGGTCTTTCCTATGTGGACGACGGTCCAGGTGCCAGTCCACAGTGGATACCGGACCGCCTTCGATTCACAGCGGACTGAGATGCACCGCCTCCGTGGTCGCGGTGACCAGGTGCCCGGCCGGCACCTCGCGCCAGCGTGGGTCGTCGTCGAGCGGCTCCGAGGCGACGGTCACCGCGCCCTCGGCTGCGCGGACCGACAGCGCGTGGCCGCGCGCGCTCGCCACGATGGTGTGCCCGTCGGTGAGCAGCAGGTTCAGCCGCGAGTCGGGTGCGACGGTGAGCACATCCACCATGGTCAGCGCCACGGCGGCGGCAAGCGGGGCGCGGTTGCGCAACCGATGCCGGACCAGGGCCCACAGCAGCGCGGAGTCGGTCGGCGCGTCCAGGGTCAGCAGGTCGGTCACCGGCAGCACCCCGGCCACCCCGGCCACCGAATCCGGCCAGCCGGCCACCACGCCGTTGTGGCTGAACAGCCAGCGCCCCTCCGCGAACGGTGCACAGGCCGCCTCGGTGACTGCCATCCCGGGCGTCGCCGAGCGGACCGCGGCCAGCGCGGCACCGGCGACGGTCACCTGCGCGAGCCGGGCCAACCCTTCGTCCGTCCAGATCGGACGGTCGCGGCGGTAGCGCACCGGCACCTCGCCATCGCCCGGATACCAGCCCACGCCGAAGCCGTCGGCGTTGATGGTGCCGCCACCGCGCATGTCCCGGGGCGCCCAGGATTGGCGCAGCAGCGAGTGCGCCGGGTCGACCAGCAGCGCGGCGAGCGGCACCGGCGGCCCGAGGTAGGCGAGATGGCGGCACATCCGGCGTTACTCCGCCTCGCCCGGGCGCGGGTCGCGGGCGCAGCGGACGCCGGTGAAGATCTGCCGCCGGATCGGGTAGTCCCAGTTGCGGAAGGTGCCCCGGCAGGCTGCTGCGTCGGTACCGAACGAGCCGCCGCGCAGGACCTTGTACGCCGGGCCGAAGAAGACCTCCGAGTACTCCGCGTACGGGAACGGGGCGAAGCCCGGGTACGGGTGGAAGTCGCTGCTGGTCCACTCCCACACGTCCCCGATGAGCTGGTGCACGCCGAGCGGCGAGGCGCCGGCAGGATACGCCCCGACCGGTGCCGGCGACAGGTGCCGCTGACCGAGGTTGGCGTGCTCCGCCGTGGGATCCTCATCGCCCCACGGGTACCGCCGGGACCGCCCGGTGGCCGGGTCGAAGCGCGCGGCCTTCTCCCACTCCGCTTCGGTGGGCAGCCGCTTGCCGGCCCAGGCAGCGTAGGCCTGTGCCTCGGAGAAGCTCACGTGCAGCACCGGGGAGTCCGGCTCGACCGGGCCGGTGCGGCCGAAGCTGGTGTACGCCCAGCCCTGGGCGTCGCGCCGCCAGTGCATCGGGGCGACCAGCCCGGCCTCGATCCGGTGCGCCCAGCCGGCCCCGCTCCACCACCGCGGGTCGTCGTAGCCGCCGTCGTCGATGAAGCTGGCGTACTGCGCATTCGTCACCGGTGCGGCGTCGATGAAGAACGGCGGCACCTGCACGGTGTGCGCCGGGCGTTCGTTGTCCAGCGCCCACGGCTCAGTCGAGGTACCCATGGTGAACGCCCCGCCCGGGATGAGCACCTCACCGGCGACCGCAACCCGCGACGGCGGCGGCGGTGGCGCGCAGAGTACCGGCGGACCGGCCCGCAGTTGGTGGGTGGCGAGCATGGTCTCGTCGTGCTGCTGCTCGTGCTGCACGATCATGCCGAAGGCGAACCCGTCGGCGACGAGCGGGCGTCCTTCCAGCGGCACCTGGTCCAGCAGGTCGAGCACCTTGTCCCGCACGGTGCGCAGGTAACCGCGGGCCTCAGCCGGTCCGAGCAGCGGCAGGCTGGGCCGGTCCCGGCGGGGGTGCCGGAACGCATCGTAGAGCTGGTCGATGTCGATCCGGACCGGCTCCCGGCCGCCGACGTCGCGGACCAGCCAGAGCTCCTCCTGGTTGCCGACGTGCGCCAGGTCCCAGACCAGTGGCGACATCAGCGGTGAGTGCTGCCGGACGAGGTCGTCGTCGTCCACCGCGTCGGTGAGCGCGACACTGCGGCTGCGGCTGCGGTCGAGCTCGGCGGCGACGCGGGCACGCAGCCGCTCGGGTGATTCCGTCATGGTGCCGCCTTTCGCTCGCGACTGCGTCGGCTCAACGTCTCTGCCTGCGCCAGCCGCCGGCTCAGGGTCTCGGCCACGGTGGCCCGCTGCCGTGGGGTGAGGTCGGTGTCGTCGAGTGCGGTGCCGGCGAGGTCCAGCACGCCGGCCGCCGCGCGGGCGACCACCGGGTCGGCCAGTCCGTGCCGGGCGGCTTGCACCCACCGGTCGGCGGCCGGTGCGGCCAGCTCCAACGCTGCGTCGACGGTCTGCTCGGCGGCGAAGAGCGCGGCGAGCACGGCCACCGGTGCCGCCCATCCGTTGCCGGGTTGGGCGTCGAGATAGCGCACTTCCAGGTAGCCGCGCGGACGCACCGGCGGGAAGAGCGTGTGCAGGTGGTAGTCCAGGTCGTCGGTGGTCGGTGGGTGCGGCGGCAGCTCCCGCATCCAGTTGTCCGTGAGGCCGCAGACCCAGTCGCCGAAAGTCACCCCGGTCGGTGCGCGCCAGTCATCCGCGGGGCGGCGCAGCACCAGCAGGTTGGCCCGCATCGCGTAGCGCGCCCAGGTCGCCGCCGGATCGGCGCTGACCCCGACCGGGCGGGTGCGGGTCGGGTCGGTGCCATACCAGGTGCGCATCCGCGTCGATGCCCAGCCGCTGGCGTCACCGGCGAGCCTGGGGGAGTTGGCGAACGTCGCCAGCAGCACCGGGCCGAGCGCGTGCAGTGCGGCCCAGCGGCTGGCGACCCGGTCGGGCTCACCGGCGTCGAGGCAGACTTGCAGGCCGGCGGTGCTGCACATCATGGTGGTGCCGTGTGGGCCGGCGCCGTCGAAGGCGGCCTGCATGGCGGCATAGCGCGGGGTGTCGATGATCCGGCGGGGGGCGCGGTGGGCGTCGGTGCCCGCGTCGCCCAGCACGAGGCCGGAGGCTGATAGGAGCCCGACGAGCTGGGCCTGGTCGGCGTCGGTGGCGGTGAGCAGCCGGTGCAGCGAGTCGCTCGGCGGGGTCGAGATTTCGACCTGGCCGCCGGGCTCCACGGTAATCAACCCGCCGCACGGTAGGGGGTGGTGCGGGCTGTCGGGGTTCAGGGTGCGGGGAGCGTGCGGCCCGAGCGCCTGCGCCAGACGGGCGGGCGGGACTGCTCGCGTCGGATCGGTGTCATCATGGACGGTCCATTCCAGCTCGACACCGATCAGGCGCGGCGGGCCGGTCTTGAAGCACACCGATGCGACATATCCCTCGGCGTGGTCACGGCTGCGCAGCGTCGCCGCACACTCCGCCGCCGCACACTCCGTCGTCTGGGACGCTCGCAGCGTCGCCACCCCAACCCCCCAGGTGAACTCGTGCCGGCCGTAGCCGGGCATTGTCCCGAGGGTACACAGCGGCTCCGACAATCCCGCGGGTCGGAAGTCTTACGACCGCCTTACCTCCGGCGGGGCGTTGCCCACGGCGCAACGGGGTACCAGGATTGTGGAGCTGGTGACGGCTGCCGCGGCGCGATCGGTGGCGCCGACCCATGTCGGGCAGCTGACCACGGAGGCGACGATGCAGACGGCGCAGCGGGATCTGGACGACCCCGTCCCTGAACGGACCCGCGAGGCGCCATGACCGAGCAGCTGCGTTGCACGGTCGTCATGGATTTCCCGGTTGTGGTGGTCGAGGTGGCCGGGAACCTGGATCTGGCCTCGGCGGCTACGGTGCGGGCGGCGTTGATCACGTGCCTGACCGGGCAGCCGGAGTTGATCCTGGTCGATCTCGCCGGGATGACAGTCGGCGCCGGGGTCTCGGTAGGCGTCTTCGCCGCTGTGGCCTGCCGCGCCGCCAGCTGGCCCGGGTGTGCGCTGATGCTCTGCCGGCCCGGCCCGGAGGTGGCCGCCGCGCTGGAGTCCACTGTGGTCTGTCGCCACCTTCCGGTGCATCCGTCGCTCGACGAGGCGCTGGCGGCGCACACCACGAACCCGGTGCTGCCGCAGTTCCGGATGCGCCTGTCGGCTGTGCCTTCCGCGCCGGCGCAGGCGAGGCGCCTGGTCGACGGGGCCTGTCAGGCGTGGGGCCTGGCGACCGTCTCCGACATCGCCCAACTGGTCGTCACGGAGCTGGTGACCAACGCGGTCCGGCACGCCGGTACCGAGATCGATCTGCGGGTCGCCCGGCACCAGCGGCGCCTGCAGGTCTCCGTTCGCGATCGCAGCTCACTGCCGCCGCGCCGTGGCAGCGCCGCCTCATTGGAGGCCGAGGGCGGGCGTGGGCTGCTGGTGGTGGAGGCCCTGAGTACGGCCTGGGGCTCGGTGCCGACTTCGGACGGAAAGGTGGTCTGGGCGTCTCTCAGCGTGGCGATGTCATAGCGTTCAGTATTCGTCACTTTCAGTGTTGGGACATCCCGGAGTCGGCTCCGAGGCGATAAATTCCCCTGCTGAACGCGTAATTCGCTTCTTGAAACCTTCCGGCCCTTGCCGAGTTGACCCTTTCTCACGTTGACCTTTCTGCTGTGCGGATTCTGCTGTGCGGACAACGGTGATCTTCAGCGGGAGGTACGCCATGGACGAGGCACGGATCACGGTGCGGCAATCGGAGGCGCGCCATGTGGTACGTATCTCGGGAGTTCTCGACTACACCGCCTCGGTGCGGCTGCGCCTGGTCCTCTTCGACTCCCTCGACGCCGGCGCCCACACCGTGGTGCTGGATCTGTCCCGAGTACGCCTGATGGACGCCAGCACGGTCGATGTGCTGTTGCGGGTCCGCGAGGACGCACGCCACCGCGGGGCGGAGGTGTACGTCAACGGCGCCAGCGGGCTGGTCCTTGAGATGCTGGAGGTCACCGGTACCGCCAAGGAGCTTGCCGCCGAGGAGCTCACCGCCGGGGAGCTCACTGCCGGGGACGGGGCCGTCGGGGTCGACGAGGCACCCCGAACGGATGGGGCGTTGCCGCCCAGCGGCGCCGGACACGGGACCGGAACCGGGGCCGGAAAAGGCCTGGGCGTACACCCGGGACCCAGCCCCTGGGGAGACGACGTGGCGGCCCTGGTGCGCCGCTTCGCCGTGCTGCCCGCCGCGGATCCGGAGCGGGCCGCTCTGCGCCATCGGGTGGTCGAGACCTGCCTGCCGTACACCGAACGCCTCGCCCACCGCTTCCTGGGCCTCGGCGAGGCCGCCGCCGACCTCAACCAGGTCGCCGTGCTCGGTCTGCTGAAGGCGGTCGACGGGTACGACCCCAGCCTCAACACCGACTTCGGCGCGTACGCCCTGCCCACGGTGATCGGTGAGCTCAAACGCTACTTCCGGGACAAGGGTTGGGGAGTACGCGTGCCGCGGCGCCTGCAGGAGCTGCGACTGGAAATCAACGGGGTACGCGACGAGCTCACCCAACGGCTGCGCCGGTCGCCGACGGTTCCCGACATCGCGGCGCATCTGGACGTCGCGGAGGACGACGTCATCCAGGCGATGGTCGCCGCCACCGGGTACCGGCCTGCGTCGCTCTTCGCGCCGGTGGGGGACGAGGAGTTCGCGCCGGTGGATCGGCTCGGCGACGACGATCCGGAGTACGACGCGATCGAGCTCCGGGCGTCGGTACACCCGCTGCTCGCCCGGCTGCCGCAGCGGCTGCGCCAGATCATCGCGATGCGCTTCTACGGCAACATGACCCAGTCCGAAATCGCCGCGCGGTTGGGTATCTCCCAAATGCACGTCTCCCGGCTGCTCCGGCACGCGCTGGACCGGCTGCGCCACGGGCTGCTGGACAACTGAGGACCGAGGGGAACCCGGATGAGGGCTCGACGTGGGTGGCACCTGGCGGCGGGGGTGGCCGCGGGCGGCGCGGTCTACCTGCTGGTCCGGGGGGTCCGGGCGGTGGCCACCCGGATGGCGGGTACCCCGCTGCTGGTCCGCCCCAGCGGCCGCCGTTCGTACCGGCACGGGGTGACGGTGAACCGCCCACCGGACGAGGTGTACCGCTTCTGGCGCGACGTACCACGACTGGCCCGGGCCGTGCAGGGGGTACTGCGGATCGAACAGCTCGACGACCGGCGGTCGCGGTGGGCCGTGGACGGCCCGCGCGGCGCCACCCTCGGCTTCACCGTCGAGATCGTCACCGATACGCCCGGACAGCTGCTCAGCTGGGAGAGCGTCGACTCGCCGGTACCGCACAAGGGACGGGTCGAGTTCGCGGCGGCACCCGGCGGGCGGGGCACCGAACTGCGGGCCGCGCTGACCTGCCTGCCGCCGGCCGGGGTCGCCGTCGAGGCGGTCGGCTGGCTCGCTGGCGATGGGCCCGACGCGCTGCTGCGCGACGTGCTACGCCGGGTCAAGCAGGTGGTCGAGTGCGGCGAAGTGGTCCGTGCCAACGGGATGACACGTCAGGCTAATCCCACGGGACCGGTTGAAGACTGCTGTCCCAGACGTTGCCGCTGACCTGGGCAGCCTTCTGGCAGTCCGCCCACGGGCCGTACTCACCGCTGGTGGCCGAGAACAGGGTGCTGAACCTGTTGTCAATCACCCGGTAGTTCCTGCTGGAGTCCCTGGGGCAGTACAGCGTATAGGTGCCGCCCGCCAGCAGGTTGCCGGTGACGAGGACGTCGGAGTTGGCGTCGGGATGGCTGATGATCGCTGAGGTACCGCCGGGATTGAAGATCGTGTTGTGGCTGATCGTGATGTGCGCTCCTCCCGCGAGCTGGATGCCATCGGCGTGTGCTGCGGGGCCTTCGTAAAGATCATGAATGTAGGAGTCCACCACCGTGGTGTCGCTGTCGATGTCCAAGCCGTTTTCGCAGCCGTGGATGTTCAGCCGGCGCACGGTCAGCCCGTAGGACCCGATGCCGGTACCGTCGGTGTTCTGGCAGTCAATCTCCACGTCCTCGACGAGCAGCCCTCCTCCGCTGTACCGCCCCGAGAAGCTGGCAATGACCACGAAGTGGGTGCAGCTGACCTTCGAGCGGCGGATGGTCACGTTCGGCGCCTCGATATCGACACACCCCCGGATGTCTTTGCCCTCGATCACGGCGCCGGCCTGGGTCACCGAGAGATCGCCGTTGACCACGGTCAACGTGGTGCCGGCCGGTACGCCGGTATTCGTGGCGTCGGGAAGGCCGCAGCTGCTGGGCTTCGGAGCACAGTTGGGCCGGTTCGGACCGATGGCGGCTGCGCTCGGCCGCGCGCTGCCTGTCGCCGATCGCGATGCCGACGACGCGGACGACGACGGCGCGGGCGACGACGATGCGGGCGACGACGATGCGGGCGACGACGACGCATCCGGGGATGACGGCGGCGCGAGTGTCGGGGGGTTCGGCTGCGTCACCCGTGCGCCGTCCGCGCGGGAGCGGCTCAGGGCGGTGGCCACCGTCACGGTCGCGACGACCAGCACCAGAGCAAGCATGCCGAGTGTCCACCCACGACGGTGGCCCAACTGTCGGAACGCCCGCAGCCACGGTGCCTTTTCCGGTGGCCGGGCATGCTCTGCGGCCCGCCGACGAGGATCTGACGGTGGTGCCTCGTCCGGCTGTTCTGTACCGCCCCCGCGCATTGACCCATCTCCCCATTGACTGGTTTCGTGGTTCGTGATCTGCGTGACTCTAGCCGACGGGGGGGCAATCCGGGGTCCCGGTACCTGGATCATGAAGTGATGGTGGCCGGCCGCTACCGGTGGGCGGATTCCCGAAGGTGATCCCGTAGTTCGCGCGCTGCCGGCTCGTCCATGGGTATCCGTCGGGCGAAGCCCGCCACCCCCTTCCCCTGGCGCCCGTATTACATGCCGTATACGCTGCACGGTGTGGGGTTCAGATGGCATCCGACCACGCTCGCCAAGCTCAGCGGCGTCGAGCCGCACGAGGTCATGCAGGCGCTGCGGTCAGACCGACGCTGGCCCAAACCGGCGGCCGGGCCGAACGGTTTGCTCGTGATGACGATCTGGGCGCGCACCCGCGCCGGCCGCCGGCTGATCGTGGTGACGTACCCAGACGAGGGTTTCGACTCGTGGATTGTCGGAGCCCGCGACATGAACCCTGCCGAGGCTGCCGAGTACGACCGCTGGGAGGCGACTCAATGAGCGACACCGACGACTTCATGCCCCTGGCTGACGCCGACGTAGCAGGCATCGGTGACTGGCTCGCCACCACCGATCTCAGCGGGCTTCCCGAGCCGGCCGTACCAGTGGAGCTGCCGCCGACGGACGCGCCGATTTCGGTGGTGCGGCCGGTGCGCCTGCCGTACGAGCTGGACGCGCTCGTGAAGGCTCTCGCCGGGGCCCGCGGCGTGTCCATGTCCACACTCATTCGCGACTGGATCGCTGCCGGCCTCGCCGCTGCCGGGCAGACGCCCGACCCCGTGACCGAGCTGCGCCGTGGCCTGGACACCGCACAGCGCGCCCTCGACACGCTCGCCGCACGCGCCATGACCGAACACCGTGAGGCCGCGTAGGCAGGTAGTTGTCCGGCGATGCCGACCCGACCATCCGCGAACTTCCGCCAGAGGCGCCCCTGGCAAGGAGAAACGATGTCCGTCCCCGGATGGTTCAGCTACAGCCGCGACCCCGGTGGCCGGTTCGGCTGGATGACGCCGGGCGCGCCGCACCGTTTCCGGCAGCTGCCTTCCTGACGAGAGGCGGGCCGGCGGGGCCGCGGACCGTGCGGCAGAGGCGACCGACGGTACCGGTAGCATCCGGTGCGGCGGTAGCGGAGGAGTCCGGTGCACCGCGTAAGCCAGCGACCGCGGGCGACACCGGAGCCACCGGAGGTACCTGACTCGTGAACGACTTCGTCCTGCTCTCCACCGCCGATACCGACCTGCTCGCCGCGAAAGCCAGCGGGGCGCCGTGGCGCGTCGCCAACCCCGCCCGGCTCACCGTGGACGAGGTGCCCGCTCTGCTCGACGGTGCGGGGCTGGTGCTGGTACGCCTGCTCGGCGGTCGGCGTACCTGGCCGCAGGGGCTGGATGTGGTCCTCGGCAGCGGGTTGCCGGTGGTGGCGCTGGGCGGGGAGGCGACCCCGGACGCGGAGCTGACCGCGCTCTGCACGGTCGCGGCGGGGGTGGCCCACGACGCTTCGCGTTACCTCGTCGAGGGTGGCCCGGCGAACCTGCGCGAGCTGTACGCCTTCCTTTCCGACACGGTGCTGCTGACCGGGGCCGAGTTTGAGCCCGCACAGCCGACGCCGGTGTACGGGGTGCACGGTGTGCCGGCACCACGGGATCCCGCCCGGCCCACGATCGGCGTGGTGTTCTACCGGGCGCATGCGCTCGCCGGCAACACCGGCTTCGTGGACACGCTCTGCGACGCGATCGCGCAGGCCGGCGGTAACCCGCTGGCGGTGTACACGGCCTCGCTGCGCGAGATCGACCCGGGGCTGGGGGAGCTGCTCGGCAGCTGCGACGCGCTCATCGCCACCGTGCTCGCCGCCGGGGGCGCCGTGGCCGCCGACGCCTCCGCGGGCGGGGCGGACGACGCCTGGTCCGTGGCCGCGCTGGCAACGCTCGATGTACCGGTGTTGCAGGGGCTGTGCGTGACTTCGTCGCGGGCGGTCTGGGCCGACTCGGACGCGGCACTGTCCCCTATGGACGCCGCGATGCAGGTGGCCATCCCGGAGTTCGACGGCAGGCTGATCACGGTGCCGTTCTCGTTCAAGGAGGCCGGTCCGGACGGCATCGGAGTGTATGTCGCCGACCCGGAGCGGGCCGCCCGGGTCGCCGGGATCTCCCTCGGGTACGCCCGGCTGCGCCACATCCCGAACGCGCAGAAGCGGGTGGCGATCCTGCTGTCGTCGTACCCGACCAAGCACGCCCGGGTCGGCAACGCGGTGGGCCTGGACACCCCCGCCTCGGCGGTGGTGCTGCTGCGGGCGTTGCGTGCTGCCGGGTACCAGGTCGCCGACTTTCCCGAGGACTCCGACGCGCTGATCCACCAACTGATCGCGGCCGGCGGGCACGACGTGGAGTGGCTCACCGAGGCGCAGCTGGCGGCGGCCGGGATCCGGGTGCCGGCGGCGCAGTACCGGGAGTGGTTCGCCGCGCTGGAGCCGTCGCTGCGCGAGTCGATGCGTACGCACTGGGGTGAGCCGCCGGGTTCGCTCTATGTGGACGGTGATGGCGCCGAGGCCGCGATCGTGCTGGCCGGACTGCGTTTCGGCAACGTCACCCTGATGATCCAGCCGCCCCGCGGCTTCGGCGAGAACCCGGTCGCGATCTACCACGACCCTGACCTTCCGCCGTCGCACCACTACCTGGCCGGGTACCGCTACCTGGCGTCCACTGTGGACGCCGTCATCCACCTGGGCAAGCACGGCACGCTGGAGTGGTTGCCCGGCAAGGGGCTGGGCCTGTCGGCGGGGTGTGCACCGGACGCGGTGCTGGGCAACCTGCCGCTGGTGTACCCGTTCATCGTCAACGATCCGGGCGAGGGTACCCAGGCCAAGCGTCGGGCGCACGCCACCGTGGTGGACCACCTGGTGCCGCCGATGGCGCGGGCGGACACCTACGGCGACATGGCCAAGCTGGAGCAGCTGCTCGACGAGTACGCCACAGTCTCCGCGCTCGACCCGACGAAGCTGCCCACGGTGCGGGCCCAGATCTGGACCCTGATCCAGGCCGCCCAGCTGCACCACGACCTGCACCTCGCCGAGCAGCCCGGCGAGGACGACTTCGACGAGTTCATCCTGCACGTCGACGGGTACCTGTGTGAGATCAAGGACTCGCAGATCCGCGACGGCCTGCACATCCTCGGCGCCGCCCCGGTCGACGAGGCCCGGGTCAACCTGCTGCTGGCCGTACTGCGGGCGGCCCAGGTGTGGGGCGGGCGCACCGGTGCGCTGCCCGGCCTGCGGGCCGCGCTGGCCGTCCACTTCGGATTCTCCGAGGCGGAGCTGCTCGCCGGTTTCGGATCCGGTCCAGCGGCGGCGACCCCGGGGGCGCCGGCGCCCGCACCGGCACCAGTGGCGCCGGAGGCGTTGACCTCCATTGTGGACGGTCCACACGCGACAGCCGCCGACCTGGTCGACTCGCTGGAGGCGTTGGCCCGCAAGCTCGTCCTCGGCTGCGAGACGCTGGGCTGGGATGCCGACAAGGTGCCCACGGTCGTTGCGGAGGTGATCGGCGGTCCGGCCCCGGCGGTCGTCGCGGTGCTCCGTTTCGCCGCCACCGAAGTGGTGCCCCGTCTTGCCGCCACCACCGACGAGATCGCCGCAGTGCTGCACGCCCTGGACGGTGGGTACGTGCCGGCGGGCCCGTCCGGCTCGCCGACCCGCGGGCTGGTCAACGTGCTGCCCACCGGGCGCAACTTCTACTCGGTCGACCCGAAGGCCATCCCGTCACGCAACGCGTGGGACGTCGGTGTCGCGCTCGCCGACTCCCTGCTGGCCCGGCACCGCGCCGACACCGGCGAGTGGCCGGCGCTGGTCGGGCTCACCGTCTGGGGCACCAGTGCGATGCGTACCCAGGGCGACGACATTGCCGAAGTGCTGGCCCTGCTGGGCTGCCGCCCGGTCTGGGACGACGCGTCGCGTCGGGTCACCGGCTTCGAGGTGATCGACCTGCCGGAACTGGGCCGGCCGCGCATCGACGTGACGGTACGCATCTCCGGATTCTTCCGCGACGCCTTCCCACACGTGGTGGCGCTGCTCGACGATGCGGTCGCGGCGGTGGCGGCGCTGGACGAGGCGCCCGAATACAACTACGTCCGGGCCCATGCTCTGTCCGATGTGGACTCCCACGGGGACTGGCGGCGCGCCACCACGCGCATCTTCGGCTCCAAGCCGGGGGCGTACGGCGCCGGGCTGCTGCCGCTGATCGACGCCCGGAACTGGCGCGACGACCGCGACCTCGCCGAGGTGTACGCGGTGTGGGGCGGCTACGCCTACGGCCGCGGCCTTTCCGGCCGGCCCGCCCGCGACGACCTGGAGACGGTGTACCGGCGGATGGCGGTAGCCGCCAAGAATGTCGACACCCGAGAACACGACATCGCCGACTCCGACGACTATTTCCAGTACCACGGCGGCATGGTGGCCATGGTGCGCACCCTGCGCGGGGCCAACCCGGCGGCCTACATCGGCGACTCGCACCGCCCCGACCAGGTGAAGACCCGCACCCTGGCGGAGGAGACCAAGCGGGTTTTCCGGGCCCGTGCGGTGAATCCGCGATGGATCGCCGCGATGCGCCGGCACGGGTACAAGGGTGCGTTTGAGCTTGCCGCCACCGTGGACTACCTGTTCGGCTTCGACGCCACGGCCGGCGTGGTCGACGACTGGATGTACGAGCAGTTGACCGCGGCGTACGTGCGCGATCCGCAGACCCGCGAGTTCCTGGAGCGCTCCAACCCGTGGGCGTTGCGCGGTATTGCCGAGCGGTTGCTGGAGGCCGCTGACCGTGGACTGTGGGCCGAGCCGGAGCAGTCCACACTGGACGAGCTGCGGGCGGCGTACCTGTCCGTCGAAGGTGAGCTGGAGGGAGACTGACGGATGGGCACCCGGGTCTATCTGGAACAGGGCACGAAGAAGGTCTTCGCCTGTGCGCTGGAGTGGCCCGGTTGGTGCCGCGGCGGGCGTACCGACGAAGCGGCTCTGGAAGCGCTCGCGGCCTACGCGCCGCGCTACGCGCTCGTGGCAGTCGAGGCCGGCATCGCCTTTCCGGGCGGCGCGGGCGGCGCGAGTGGCGCGGGTGGCGCGGGTGGCGCGGGTGGCGCGTTCCGGGTGGTTGAGCGACTGCCGGGTGACGCCACCACGGACTTCGGTGCGCCGTCGGCGGTCGCGACGAGCGACACCGGGCCGCTGGGCGCGAAGGAGGCGGAACGTCTCGCCGCGATCGTCGGTGCGGCCTGGGCGGTCTTCGATGCCGTTGTCGCCGACGCACCGGCGGAGCTGCGCAAGGGTCCGCGCGGGGGTGGTCGGGACCGCGACACGATGGCTGAGCATGTGCTCGGTGCGGAGGCGATGTACGCCAGGAAGATCGGTATCCGGCAACGCCAGCCGGCCCTGCACGACGCAGCCGCGATCTCCGCGCTGCGGATGGCGATCCTCGGCGTGGTCGGTGCGCCGTCCAGCGGCGGGTCACCGGTCGGGAAGGGCTGGCCGGTGCGGTACGCCGCCCGGCGGATCGCCTGGCACGTCCTGGACCACGCCTGGGAGATGCAGGACCGCAGCGACCCGGGCGGCTGACTGCCGAGGGCGGTGCCGCTCGTGTCACGTTGACGGGCACGGCCCTGGTCGGCGACGATGGCCCACGAGCGGCGACTGTTCCGGGTCGTGGCGCGGCGTCAGCCGTCGCCGAGCCGGGGTGGTCGGCGACTGTTCCGGGTCGTGGCGCGGCGTCAGCCGTCGCCGAGCCGGAGTGGTCGTAGTGGGGAGAACCCGGTGCGATTCCGGGGCGGTCCCGCCACTGTCACCGGGGAGCTACCCCTCACTCGACGGCCACGGCTGCCACGGCAGCGGGAAGGCCGAGGGGGAGTGCCGATCCGGGAGCCAGGAAACTCCCGCCGCTCGCCCGGAGAGCCGACCGGGCCCGACAGCCGACCGGCGGGCGTGGAAACCCGCGGAAGGGATCTCTGCATGACTGGGTGTATGGCTGCCGGCCGGAGCGGGCGATGAACCCGCCGTACCCGTTCTCGGCCGTTGTCGGCCTCGCCGAACTCCGGCTGGCACTGCTCCTTGCCGCTGTCTCGCCCGCGGTCGGCGGGGTGCTGGTCCGCGGCGAGAAGGGCACCGCGAAGTCGACCGTCGTGCGGGCCCTGGCCACGCTGCTGCCCGAGGTCGACGTGGTGGCCGGCTGCCGCTTCGCCTGCGATCCGGCCGCCCCCGATGCCGGCTGTCCGGACGGGCCGCACGAGGCTGGTCTCGCGGCCAGCGGGGCCAGCGGGGCCTTTGCGGGCGTCGGCGAGGTCGTCGTCCCGGCCACGGTCGCCGTCGGGGTACAGCGGCGCCGCGCTGCGCTGGTGGAGCTGCCGGTGGGCGCCACCGAGGACCGGGTCGTCGGCACGCTGGACCTGCAGCGCGCGCTCGCCGACGGGGTCAAGGCGTACGAGCCGGGGCTGCTCGCCTCCGCGCATCGCGGCGTGCTCTACGTGGACGAGGTGAACCTGCTCCCCGACCACCTGGTCGACCTGCTGCTCGACGCCGCAGCCATGGGTCGGGCGTACGTCGAGCGGGACGGGGTGTCGGTACGGCATGCTGCCCGGTTCATCCTGGTGGGCACGATGAATCCCGAAGAGGGGGAGCCGCGCCCGCAGCTGGTGGACCGGTTCGGGCTGGTGGTGTCCGTCGCCGCGCCGGGCGAGGCCGTACAGCGCGCCGAGGTGGTCCGCCGCCGGCTGGCGTACGAGGCCGACCCGCAGGGTTTCGTGGCCCGCTGGGCTGCCGAGGATGCCGCGCTCGCCGAGCAGATCTCCGCCGCCCGCGGTCGGCTGCCCCAGGTGGTGCTCCCCGACGGCGAGCTCGACCGGATCGCCCGCATCTGTCTGGCGTACGGCGTCGACGGCATGCGCGCCGACATCGTGGTGGCCCGGGCTGCGGTCGCCATCGCTGCCTGGCATGGGCGTACCCGGGTCACCGGTGACGATGTCGCTGAGGCCGCCGCGCTGGCACTGCCGCACCGCCGCCGCCGCGATCCGCTGGACCCGCCGGGCGCTGACGAGCAGGCTCTGGCCGATGCGCTGCGCGCCGCCGGCGACAGTACCCCCGATGAACCCGACCCCGACGACAACCCGCCCCCCGCAGACCCGCCCCCCGCAGACCCGCCCCCCGCAGACCCGCCCCCGCAGGGCCCGGACAGCTCCGGATCTTGGCAGTCTGCTGTCGGGGGCGCTTCTGGCCACGAAGATCCCGGGGAGCAACCTGCTGGGGCGACCGGGGCTGCCGGGCGGGCGGCGGCTGCGCCCGGCGTCGCGTACCGGCCGCGAATGCTGCGGATCCGGGGCGTGGGTCGGGCTTCGCACCTCGGCCGGCGCTCTGCGGCGTACGCCCGGCGCGGGCGCGTGGTCGGCGCCCGGATGCCCACCGGCAGGATGGTCAGCGTGCACCTGTCCGCGACCCTGCGCGCCGCCGCGGTTCGCCGCCCCTTCGCGGTGCGCCCCGAGGATCTCCGCGAAGCGGTGCACGTCGGGCGGGAGGCGAACCTGGTGCTGTTTCTGGTGGACGCCTCCGGCTCGATGGCCGCCCGGCAACGGATGCGCGCGGTGAAGACCGCGGTGTTGTCGCTGCTGCGCGACGCGTACCAACGACGGGACACGGTCGGCATGATCACATTTCGGGGTACCGGCGCGGAGCTCGTCCTGCCGCCGACGTCCAGCCACGAGGTCGGGGTACTGCGACTGCGGGAACTGCCCACGGGTGGGCGTACCCCGCTCGCCGCGGGCCTGCGTACGGCCGCGCGTACCCTGGCCGAACAGCGGCGACGCGACCCGTACCGCCGGCCGTTGCTGGTTGTGGTGACCGATGGGCGGGCCACTTCGGGGCCGGACCCGTTGACGGTCGTGCCGGCGCTCGCCGGTACCGCCGCGGTGGTGGTGGACTGCGAGTCGGGCCCGGTACGGCTGGGACTGGCCCGCCGGCTCGCCGCCGCGCTGGGTGCGGACTGCCTGCCTCTGGAGGAGCTGTCCGCCGCGACGCTCTCCGCCACGGCGCTCTCCGGCACCGCGCCGTTCGGCACCGCGCCGTTCGGCACCGCGCCGTTCGGAACCGCGCAGAGGAAGGCCGCCTGATGCCACAGGGCAGAGTGGACACCGTCCCCGAGGACGGGCTGACCACGCGGCAGCGCCGCCGCCAGCCGATCCTGGCGGTACAAACCGGCACCGGCAAGGGCAAGTCGACCGCCGCCTTCGGTATGGCGCTGCGGGCCTGGCACACCGGCTGGCCGATCGTGGTCTTCCAGTTCGTGAAGAGTCCGAAGTGGAGGGTCGGCGAGGAGGCGGCGCTGCGGGCACTCGGCGCGCACCACGCCGCGACCGGCGAGGGTGCTCCGGTCACCTGGCACAAGATGGGCGAGGGCTGGTCGTGGCTTCGGCGGTCCTCGGCCGCGGATGACCCGGAGCGCGACCACGCCGCGGAGGCCGCCGAGGGCTGGGCGCAGGTCAAGCGGGATCTCGCCGAGGAACGGTACAGCTTCTACGTTCTGGACGAGTTCACCTACCCGATCCAGTGGGGCTGGGTCGATGTGGCGGACGTGGTGGCGACGCTGGCCGACCGGCCGGGTACCCAACACGTGGTGGTGACCGGACGCAACGCCGCGCCGGAGCTGCTGGAGCTCGCCGACCTGGTGACCGAGATGAGCAAGGTGAAGCACCCGATGGATGCCGGGCGCAAGGGGCAGCAGGGCATCGAGTGGTAGGTACCCCGAGGATCGTGATTGCCGCGCCCGCGTCGGGGCACGGCAAGACGACCGTCGCCACCGGACTGCTCGCGGCGTTCGCCGCTCGGGGCGCGCGGGTCGCCGGCTTCAAGGTGGGGCCCGACTACATCGACCCGGGCTACCACGCGCTCGCCTGCGGCCGGCCCGGCCGCAACCTCGACCCCGTCATGGTCGGCGCGGAGCTGATCGGACCGCTCTTCGCGCACGGCGCCGCCGGGGCTGACCTGGCGGTGGTGGAGGGCGTGATGGGCCTCTACGACGGCCGGACCGGCCACCGGGATCTCGGCTCGACGGCTCAGGTGGCGCAGCTGCTCGCCGCGCCGATCGTGTTCGTGGTCGACGCCGCAGCGCAGGGCCGGTCGGTCGCCGCGCTGGTACACGGCTTCCGGTCGTTCGGCTCCGGCGCCCGGATCGCCGGAGTCATCCTCAACCGGGTCGGTTCCGACCGGCACGAGGCCATCCTGCGCGAGGCGCTCGAAGAGGTCGGTACCCCGGTCTTCGGAGCACTGCGCCGCCATGACGCGGTTTCCGCGCCGTCGCGGCACCTGGGACTGGTCCCGGTGGTCGAGCGTTCCGAGCAGGCCCGGCGCGCCGTCGCCGCGCTCGCCGCGCTCATCCAGTCCACTGTGGACCTCGATGCGGTGGCGGCGGTCGCCGGCAGTGCGGCGCCGTTGACCGTCGAGCCGTGGTCGCCGGTGGGCCCCGCATTGCCGGCCGGCCGCGGTTCGCTGGACGCCGGCCGCGGTTCGGTGGACGCCGGCCGCGGTTCGGTGGACGCCGGCCGCCCGGTGATCGCGGTTGCCGGCGGGCCGGCGTTCAGCTTCAGCTATGCCGAGACCGTCGAGCTGCTGCGCGGCGCGGGCGCCGAAGTGTCCATTGTGGACCCGCTGCGCGACGAGGTGCTGCCGCCCGGTACCCGCGGGTTGGTCGTGGGCGGCGGCTTCCCTGAGGTGTACGCCGCTGAGCTGGCGGCGAACGTACCGCTGCGCGACGCGGTGGTGGCGTTGGCGCGTTCCGGGGCCCCGATCGCTGCCGAGTGCGCCGGCCTGCTGTGGCTGTGCCGCACCCTCGACGGTGCACCGATGTGCGGGGTACTCCCGGCTGACGCCGCGATGACCGAACGGCTCACCCTCGGGTACCGCGACGCGGTCGCGCTCACCGGCAGTTGGCTCGGGCCAGCGGGTACCCGGGTGACCGGGCACGAGTTCCACCGCACGGCGACGACGCCCGGGGCTGCAACGGCTGACGCGGCGGCGATCAGCGGCGTGATCTCCGGCGGCCCGGCGTGGCAGTGGGCCGGCAGCGACCCACAGGGGTACGTGGCCGGCGGCGTACACGCCTCATACCTGCACCTGCACTGGGCCGGCCGGCCACAGATCGCGCACCGCCTGGTGGCGGCAGCGGCAGCGGCCGCGGCAACGGGGGCGGGGGCAGAAGCGGCAGGTGCGGCCGCGGCGCCGGGGGTGGCGGTCGGATGCGGCTGATCGGGGTGGGGGTCGGCCCGGGCGATCCCGAGCTGGTGACGGTGAAGGCGGTGCGGATCCTCGCCACCGCCGGACGGGTCTTCGTCCCGGTGCTGGACGCCGCTGATGTCGGGCGGGCCGAGGCGACGGTACGCGCCCATGTGGCGCACGACCGGGTGGAGCGGCTGGTCTTCGCGCTCAACGAGCGGGACGACACCGCGCGCCGGGAGCGGTACTGGGACGCGGCCGGCGGGCGGGTCGCCCAGTGGCTGCGCGAAACCGGTGGTACGGCAGCCTTCGCCACGATCGGAGACCCGAACGTGTACGCCACCTTCGGGTACCTGGCCCAGACGGTGCAGGGGCTGCTGCCCGAGGTGGCCGTCGACACGGTTCCGGGGATCACCGCGATGCAGGCGCTGGCCGCTGCGGCCGGCCAGCCGCTGGTTGAGGGGAGCGAACCGTTGACCCTGCTGCCACTGGCCCGCGGTGACCTGTCCGCGCTGAAGGCGGCGCTGGCGGTCGACGGTACCGTCGTGGTCTACAAGGCCGGCCGGCATCTGAGCGAGATCGCGGCGCTGGTGAGCGAGGCGGGCCGGGAGGCGGTCTACGGCGCTCACCTGGGCATGGCTGACCAGGAGTTGCGGCCGCTGGCGCAGGTGCAGGGTCCGGCGCCGTACCTGGCGACGGTACTGGTGCCGGCGCGCAGGTCCGACTCCCGCGGAGGGAAGCTGTGAGCACGAGGAGAGCAGCGGAGCAGGCCCCGCAGTGGCGAACGAAGGACGGCATTGTGTGAGCACGAGGAGCGCAGCGGAGCAAGCCCCGCAGTGGCGAACGAAGGACGGCAGGATGAGTGGCCGGGTGATTTTTGTGGGTGCCGGACCGGGCGCCGCGGACCTGATCACCGTGCGGGGTGCGCGGGCGATCGAGTCCGCCGACATCGTGGTCTGGGCCGCGAGTCTGGTCCATGAGGATGTGCTGAGCTATGCCCGGGAGGGCGCCGAGATCGTCGACTCCGCCACGCTGACGCTGGAGTCCACAGTGGACATCTATCGGCGGGCCGCCTGCAACGGACTGAGGGTGGTCCGGCTGCACTCGGGTGACCCGGCGTTGTGGGGGGCGTTGCAGGAGCAGCTCGACGCGTGCGAGGCGCTCGCCCTCGATGTCGAGGTGATCCCCGGGGTGTCGGCCTTCTCCGCGGTCGCCGCCGCGGTGCAGCGGGAGCTGACCGTGCCCGAGGTGGCCCAGTCGGTGATCCTGACCCGGCTGGAGGGTGGCAAGACGCCGATGCCGGCGGGCGAGAGCGTCGCGGAGTTCGCCCGGCACGGCACCACGATGGCGGTGTTCCTCTCCGCGGCGCGGGCCAGGCAGCTCGCCGATGAACTGCTCACCGGCGGCTACCCGCCGGACACCCCGGTCGTCGTCGGCTACCGGGTCAGTTGGCCCGAGGAGCTGGTACTGAGCTGCACGATCGGCACGCTGGCCGCGACGGTACGCGAGCACAAGCTGTGGAAGCACACGCTGTTCCTGGTCGGGGCGGCGCTGGACGCGCACGGTACCCGCAGCCACCTGTACCACCCCGGGCATTTCCACGGCTTCCGTCGCGCCGACCCGCAGGCCCGTGCGGGACTGCGGGGCGCGCGTGGTTGAGCCGCCCGACCCGGGCGGGCTGGACCTGCCCGAGCTACCCGAGTTGCGCGAGCCGGACCTGCCGCGGACCGCGAAGGTCCGGCCGCGGGCGCTGCGTACCGGCTGGACCACCGGCACCTGCGCGTCGGCGGCGGCGAAGGCGGCGGCGCTGCTGCTCGCCTCGGGCGAGCCACCGGGTTCGGTGGAGGTCGGGCTGCCTTCGGGGCAACGGGTGTCGTTCGCTGTCTGCGAGATCGAGCGGGTCGGCGACGCCGCGCGGGCCGTGGTGGTCAAGGACGCCGGGGACGACCCCGACGTCACCCACGGCGCGCACCTGACCGCCACGGTGTCGTGGCGCGCCGGTACCGGCGTGGAACTGGCCGGCGGCGCTGGCGTCGGTACGGTCACCAAGCCCGGCCTCGGGCTGGAGGTCGGCGGCCCGGCCATCAACCCGGTACCGCGTCGGATGATCACCCAGGCGGTCACCGAGGCGGTCGGCGAGCGCGGCGTACTGGTCGTGATCAGTGTGCCCGATGGTGAACGGATGGCCCGCAAGACCACCAACCGCCGGCTCGGCATCCTGGGCGGGATCTCGATCCTGGGTACTACCGGGATAGTCCGGCCCTTCTCCACCGCCTCCTGGCGGGCCAGTGTGGTCCAGGCGGTCCAGGTCGCCGGGGCGCAGGGCGAGCACACCGTGGTGCTCTGTACCGGCGGGCGTACCGAGGCCGGCGCGATGGCGCTGCTGCCCGATCTTCCCGACGTCTGCTTCATCGAGGTCGGCGACTTCACCGGGGCCGCGCTGCGCGCCGCTGTCGAGCGGGGCATCGCCCGGGTGGTCTTCGTCGGCATGGTGGGCAAACTGAGCAAGCTCGCCGCGGGCGTACTCATGACCCACTACACCCGCTCGGCCGTGGACACCGCGCTCCTGGCGGATCTCACCGGGCGCGCGGACGGCTCCGCGGAGCTCGTCGACGCGGTACGGCTGGCCAACACTGCGCGGCACGCCTACGAGCTGTGGGACGCCGCCGGCCTGCTGCGGGCCGTGGGCGACGCCGTCTGCGAACGGGTACGCCAGGTCCTCGTCGCCTTCGTGGACTCCGCGCTCGACGCCGAGGTGGCGATGGTCGACTTCACCGGCCGTACCGTGGTCGCCGCGACCCGCGCCGGGTGGGTGCCGTGCGGGTGAACGTCGTCGGCCGGGTTGCCGGCCGGACCCTTCCCGTTGGCTTCCTACGAAGCTGCTGTCGTATCTGGAGCAGCTTCGTAGGACCCGCGTCTGCTGGGCCCGGGGCCCGGTCGCTGCTCACTGTGACCGGAGGTCCACGTTGAGCGCTGCGATGGGCCACCAGCTGAGCCAGAGTGTCGCGTCCGGGGTGAACGCACGGTTGCGCGCGACAAGCCCGCTGACCGTGATCGGCTGCGACGGTGGTCCGCTGCCGGCCGGTGCGGCCGGTCCGCTCGCCGAGGCGACCCTGCTGGTCGGCGCCGACCGGCACCTGTCCATGGTGGACAACGCGGTCGAGCGGATCGTACTCGGCGATGTCGGTGCCGCGGTTGCCCGGCTCTGCACTCACGAGGGTCCGGCTGTGGTCCTCGCGAGCGGCGATCCCGGGTTCTTCGGCATCGTCCGGACGCTGCGCCGGGCCGGGCTGGACCCGGTCGTGTTGCCTGCCCCGTCCTCGGTGGCGCACGCCTTCGCCCGGCTCGGCCTGCCGTGGAACGACGCGCTCGTGGTCTCCGCGCATGGCGGGTCCGCCAACGGGCGGGACCTGCGCCGCGCGGTCAACGCCTGCTGGGCGCACCGGAAGGTGGCCGTGCTGACCGGCCCGGGTAGCGGGCCGGCAGAGCTCGCCGCGGCGCTGCGCGACGCCCCGCGGCGACTCGTCGTCTGCTCCCGGCTGGGCTACCCGGACGAGCGGATCACGACTCCGGAGGCCGGCGACTGGGGCGTGCCGAACGTGGTCCTGGTGCTGGCCGACGCGGCCGGCACCGACGCCGACGCGGCCGCGCCGGCCGGCTGGATCGCCGGTGCCGTCGGGACCGCCGGGGCCGGCGGTGCCGCGCCCGCCGGCTGGGGGCTCTCCGAGTCCGCGTTCGCGCACCGCGATTCGATGATCACCAAGGCCGAGGTGCGTGCGGTGGCTCTCGCCCGGCTCGGGCCGCGCGTCGGCGACCTGGTCTGGGATGTCGGCGCCGGTTCCGGTTCGGTGGCGGTCGAGTGCGCGCGGCTCGGCGCCGCGGCGATCGCGGTCGAGCGGGATCCGGCCGGCTGCGACCTGATCCGCCACAACGCCCGCGCGCACGACGTGGACGTGCAGGTCGTCGAGGGGGCCGCTCCCGAAGCGCTCGTCGGGCTGCCCGAGCCGGATGCGGTCTTCGTCGGCGGCGGCGGGCCGGCGGTGCTGGACGCCTGCCTGCAGCGACAGCCGTCGCGGCTGGTGGCCGCCTTTGCGGCGGTGGAACGGGTCGGGCCGGCGCTGCACGCACTGCGCTCGGCGGGGTACCGCACGGTCGAAGGCAGCCAGCTGCAGGCCAACCGGCTCGTCGCGCTGCCGAGCGGCGCGCACCGGCTTTCCGCGACCAACCCGACCTACCTCGTCTGGGGAGCAGCATGATCGCGCTGGTGGCCACGACCGGCGCCGGCCGGCGGATGGCGCGGCGCCTCGCTGCGGCCTGGCCCGGGCAAACCACCCTCCACAGTGGAACAGTGGCCGAACAGCTCCGGGCCGCCTGGGGCGGCGCCGAGGCGCTGGTCTGCTTCCTCGCCACCGGCGCCACGGTACGGCTGGTCGCGCCGTTGCTGACCGGCAAGCACAGCGACCCCGGCGTGGTCTGCGTGGACGAGGCCGGGCGATACGCGGTGGCGCTGCTCGGCGGGCATGCCGGTGGCGCCAACGCGCTGGCCGCTGAGGTGGCCGAGGTACTGGGTGCGCAGCCGGTGGTCACCACCGCCACGGACGCGGTGGGCTGCACGCCACTGGACACCTTCGGCGCCGATCTGGGCTTCCGCCTCGCCGACCCCGCCCCGGTGGCCCGGGTGAGCGCCGCGATGCTCGACGGAGCCGCGGTGCGGCTGGAGTCCGCGGCGACCTGGCCGGTCCCGTCGCTGCCCGGGCGGTCCGAGGCGGCAGGCCCGTCCGAGGCGGCAGGCCCGGACGGCGCTGACGCGGCAGGCCCGGACGCCGGTGCCACCGCCGGCCCGGTGCGGTTGGTCGTTTCGGACTCGCTCGACGCGACCGGCGACCTGGTGTACCGGCCGCCGTCGCTGGTGGTCGGGGTGGGCGCGAGCCGCGGGGTGACCGCCGACGAGGTGCAGGGCCTGCTGCAGGCTGCACTCGTTGCGGCGGGACTGGCCGTCGAGTCGGTGCGTGCACTGTCCACTGTGGACCTGAAGGCCGACGAGGCCGGGATCGTCGAGGTGGCCCGGCGGTACGGCTGGCCGCTGCTGACGTACCCGGCGAGCGAGCTCGCCCAGGTCGACGTCCCGCACCCGTCCGCCGTGGTGCGGGCCGCGGTGGGCACCGCCTCGGTATCGGAGGCCGCCGCGCTACTCGCCGCTGGCGAGGCAGGTCGGGGCGCCGAACTGGTGGTGCCGAAGACAGCCAGCGCGATGGCGACCGTGGCGGTGGCCCGGCTGGTGCCGCGGGGCCGGCTCACCATCGTCGGGCTCGGGCCGGGTGCCGAGGATCTGCGTACCCCGCGGGCCACCGCGGCGCTGCGCCGCGCGGCGGTCGTGGTGGGCCTGGACCAGTACGTCGCCCAGGTCCGGCACCTGCTGACGCCGGGTACCCGGGTGATCGAAAGTGGACTGGGCGCGGAGGAGGAGCGGGCCCGTACCGCGGTGGCGCTGGCCACCGGGGGGCACGCGGTGGCGCTGATCGGCTCCGGCGACGCCGGGGTGTACGCGATGGCCTCCCCGGCGCTGCAGATGGCCGGGGCGGACGTGGACGTCGCCGCGGTACCCGGGATCACCGCCGCGCTCGCCGCCGCCGCGAGGCTCGGTGCGCCGCTCGGCCACGACCATGCGTACCTGTCCCTGTCGGACCTGCACACGCCGTGGCCGGTCATTGCCGGGCGGCTGCGCGCCTGTGCCGAGGCCGACCTGGTCGTCTGCCTGTACAACCCGCGCAGCCTCAGACGCATCGACCAGTTCGGCGAGGCGTTGGCCATCCTGGGCAAGCACCGCCCGGACACCACCCCGGTCGGCGTGGTGCGCGACGCGACCCGGCCGGGGGAGCGGGTCATCCTCACCACCCTCGGCGCGCTGGCCGCCGAACCGTCCATTGTGGACATGCTGACGGTGGTACTGGTCGGGTCGAGCCGTACCGTCGCCTGCGCCGGCCGGATGGTGACGCCCCGGGAGTACCGATGGCTGCCGTGACCTTTGCCGGCTGCGCCGGCTGCGGGGCCTGCCTGCTCACCTGCCCCACCCACGCGATCCGCCCCGACGGCGGGCAGCTGTACGCCCGCGACGACCTGTGCACCGGCTGCGGCGAGTGCATCGAGGTGTGCCCGGTGGACGCCATTGAGCTACCGGAACAGCAGGAGGCACCGTGAACCGGACAGTACATCCGATCGAGACGCGCTCCTACCGGATCATGCGCTCCATTGTGGACACCGCAACGCTGGCTCCGCACACCCGTGACGTGGTCGAGCGGATCATCCACACGACCGCAGACCCGTCCTGGCGCGACGACCTGGTGCTCGATGAGCACGCGCTCACGGCCGGGGCGCAGGCGTTGCGGGCGCAGGCGCCCCTGGTGGTCGACGCCGCCATGGTGGCGGCCGGAGTCACCTCGTACCCCTCGATCTGCCTGGTCGGCTCGCAGCCGGCCCGCGAACTGGCGACGCAGGCCGACCTGACCCGGTCGGCGGCGGCGATCCGGCTGGCCGCCCGGGAGGCTGCCGATGGCGCGGTCTGGGCCATCGGCAATGCGCCCACCGCGCTGGTCGAGTTGCTGCGCCTGGTCGCCGACGGCGAGGTGCGCCCGGCGCTCATCGTCGGACTGCCGGTCGGGTATGTCGGGGCTGTGGAGTCCAAGGAGGCGCTGCGGGTGGCCGCGCGCCGCGCCGGTTTGCCGGCCCTGTCCAACCTGAGCGCCCGCGGCGGTTCGGCCGTCGCCGCCGCCGCCGTCAACGCCCTACTGTACGGAGACCCGCTCGCATGATCCCGTTGTTGATCGCCGGGCACGGCACGGCCGACGCCGACGGTGCCGCGCAGTTCCGCCAGTTCGTCACCCGGGTCTCCGGCCGGCTTGAGGTACCGGTGGCGGGCGGCTTCATCGAGCTGTCCGCGCCGCCGCTCGCCGACGCGATGGCGTACCTGGCCGCCGGGGGAGCCCGTCGGATCGCCGCGGTGCCGCTGATGCTGGTGGCCGCGGGGCATGCCAAGGGCGACATCCCCGGGGCACTGGCCCGCGAACGGGTCCGGCATCCCGGGCTGACCGTCGCGTATGGACGGCCGCTCGGCCCGCACCCGACACTGCTTGCCCTGCTGCGCGAGCGGCTCGTCGCAGCCGGAGTCGACGAACGGACCACGGTACTGATGGTCGGCCGTGGCTCCACCGACCCGGACGGCAACGCCGAGGTGGCCAAGGCCGCTCGGCTGCTCGCCGAGACGACCCCGGTGGCCGGCGTCGAGTACGCCTTCGTGTCGCTGGCCCAGCCCGGGGTACCGGCCGGACTCGACCGCTGCCACCGGCTGGGCGCCCAGCGGATCGTGGTGCTGCCGTACTTCCTCTTCACCGGGGTACTGCCCCGGCGGGTCGCGGATCAGGCAGCCTCGTGGGGCGCGGCCCACCCGGACGTCGACCTGGCGGCCGCTGAGGTGATCGGCGACTGCGACGGACTGGCGTCGGTAGTGGCCGAGCGTTACCACGAGGCGCTCGCCGGAGACATCCGGATGAACTGCGACTCCTGCGTGTACCGGGTGGCGATGCCCCGCCACGAGCACCGGGTCGGGGCGGCCCAACTGCCGCACCACCACCCGGACGACCCGCACCAGCACGGCCAGCACGGGCACGGCCAGCACGGGCACGGCCAGCACGGGCACGGCCACCCGCACGCCCCGGTGCACTGATTCCCCGCTCCCGTCCCGACCCGGAGTAGCCGTCGCTCCACTGTGGTGTTTACCGCGCCAGCCGTGGGGTAAGCGAGGTCGCCGGGGAAGGCGGTGACGGGTGTGCGCAAGTCGGGGCTGTTGGCCAGCCTGATGCCGCTGGCGGTCTGCGGGGTCCTCGCGGGCTTCGTGGTGGCCGCTGCCGTGTTCCCGGCGGTCGCCGCGACGGGGCTGTTGGCCAAGGCCGGCGCGGACGCCTTCGAGAGCCTGCCCAGCGAGCTGGATCTCCCGCCGGCGCCGCAGATCTCCTACCTGTACGCCAGTGATGCCAGAACCCTGCTGGCCATGATCTACGACGAGAACCGCCGCGACGTACCGCTGAGCCAGGTTGCGCCGGTGATGCAGCAGGCCATCGTCGCGTCCGAGGACAGTCGGTTCTACTCGCACAACGGCGTGGACCTCAAGGGGGTGGCCCGCGCCTTTGTGGCCAACGAACGCGGCGCGGGGGTGGCCCAGGGCGCCTCCACGCTGACCATGCAGTACGTGCGCCAGGCCCGGTCGTACACCGCCCGCGCACCCCAGGACGTCATCGACGCGACCGCGCAGACGCCGAGCCGCAAGGTGCGCGAGATGAGGTACGCGCTGGCGCTGGAGAAGAAGTACAGCAAGGCACAGATCCTGGAGCGGTACCTCAACATCGCCTCGTTCGGGCACGGCGCGTACGGCATCTACGCGGCGAGCCAGGTCTACTTCGGCAAGACCCCCGGGCAGTTGACGCTGGCCGAGGCGGCGCTGCTGGCCGGGCTCGTGCAGGCCCCCAGCGCCTACGATCCGGCCGATCCCGCACATCCGGCCAAGCGCGCCGCAGCCTTCGAACGCCGCAACTCCTACGTGCTGCGGCAGATGGTCGCCCTGCGGTACATCACCGCGGAACAGGCCGGCGCGGCGCGGGCGGAGCAGCCGCCGATCATCGGCAAGCGGGCGCCCGAGGGGTGTACCTCGGCCCGGCCGGAGCTGAACGCCGGCTTCTTCTGCGACTACCTGTACCGCTGGTGGCTGGAGCAGCCCGCGTTCGGTGCCGACGCCTTCGAACGGGAGAACCACCTGCGTAGCGGCGGGTACGCCATCGTGAGCTCGCTGGACCTGACCACGCAGGCGTCGGCGAAGCGCAACATCGAGGCGTCGGTGCCGACCGGCAGCCCGTACGCCCTGATGCTGGCCTCGGTACAGCCGGGGACCGGCCGGATCCTCGCGCTGGCGATGAACCGCAACTTCGACAACGACCAGACCAGCAACGGCCCGAACACCAACCCCGCCAAGCGCGGCCAGAAGGGCAACTACCCGAACACCACCCTGCCGTTGATCACGGGTGGCGGGGACGTGGTGGGTTACCAGACCGGCTCGACATACAAGATCTTCACGATGACCGCGGCACTGGAACGGGGTTTCCCGCTCAGCTACACCATCAACACGACCTCGCCCTACCGGTCGCAGTACGTGGTGACCGGGCCGGCGAGCTGCGGCGGGAAGTACTGTCCGGGCAACGCCAACCCGGGCTGGATGAACGGCCCGCGCACGATGTGGACCGGCTTCGGCCGCTCGGTCAACACGTACTTCGTCCCGCTGCAGGAGCGGGTCGGGGCGGAGAACGCGGTGGCGATGGCGAAGCGGCTGGGCGTGCAGTTCCGGGCGCACGGTACCCCGGAGGCCCCCAGCGACTACGAGCTCTCCCAGGATCCCGAACGGGCGCACGAGTGGGGCCCATTCACCCTGGGCGTGGTGTCGACCACGCCGCTGGAGCTGGTCAATGCGTACGCCACGATGGCCGCCGACGGCGTGTACTGCGAACCGTTGCCGGTTGCCGAGATCCGCGACCTCAACGGCCGGGCGGTCGACGCCGCCAACCCGCGCTGCCACCAGGCGGTCAGCCCCGATGTGGCGCGAGCGGTGGCCGACGCTGCCCGCTGCCCGGTCGGTGACCAGTCCGCGTTCGGGCGCTGCGATGGCGCGACCGCTCAGGACGTGCGCGGCATCGTCGGGCGCCCGGTCGCCGGCAAGACGGGTACCACCGACTCCGACCGCACCGCCTCGCTGGCCGTGATGACCCGGCAGGTGGCGGTCGCGGCGACCATGGCCGACGTGGACAACCCGTTCGGTGCCCGTTCGATGTCGGCGCCAGCAGTCAACCGGGCGGTCGCGTACACCCTGCGCGACGCGATGGCGAACCAGCCGGGCATCAACTTCATCGCGCCCAGTCCGATGATCGCTTTCGGTCCCGGCGGCGTTCCGCCGTCGCGCCGGTAAGCGGCAGGCGGCACCCACCGGCAATCCCTCGGGCGGTGCCCGCCGGCACGTGTCCGAAATGCCGGCAACTCGGCTGCCCCTCAAAGCCAACCATCGCGAACTTCCACCCGTTTGACAGCGAACGTACCGTCGGTGATGTACCCGACGAATCTCCGGACCCCCGGTCCATTCGCCGGCCGCGTCGGAGCCGAAGGAGACTGCCATGTCCCAGACGCTGATCTCTCGCCCGGTGACCCAGGTTGTTGCCGAACTCTCCGAGCGGTGCGACCGGTGCAGCGCCCCTGCCAAGTTGACCCTGCAGCTCACCGCCGGCGGCGCGCTCTCCTTCTGCGGCCACCACGGCAACCGGTTCGCCGGCCACATCCTCGCCATCGCCCAGCGGGTGGCGATCGAGTCCGGGTACGACTGGCGGGGCGTGCCGAGCCCGCCCACCGCAGCCTGAGCGCTACCTGTGCAGTCCCCGCCGCGCGTGCCGAACCCGATGGTTGCGGACGCGCGGCTCTGCGACTGCTCCGGTCAGCTGCGCCACTGAGCTGCACCCGGGCCCGTTGCGCTGCTGCACCCGGCGTCGGGTGTGCTGGGGATCATAGGCAGATCGCCTCGAGTGCGCGCCGGAGGAGACCCCGACCGCGGCCTCGAAGGAGGAAGCAGATGGACAGCCGGACGCTGGAGAATCTTCGGGCCGAGGCATTGTTCGTGTCGGATGTACAGCGTTCCGACCAGCCGACAGCGGATCACGTGCGGGCGACGGTGCTGTACATCGTGCGGCGCTACGGCACCCGCACGCTCGCCGCTCTGGTGGCCGCCGAGTTCGGTGAGCACCCCGACATCGCGGCCGGTCGGATGTCCTGGGCGCTGGGTACGGTGCGTCAGACGTACCCCGTGGCGTACCCCGCAGCCGCCTGAGCCGGCCGCCTGAGCCGCAAACCGGCCTGAGCCGCAAACCGGCCTGAGCCGCAAACCGGCCTGAGCCGCAAACCGGCCTGAGCCGCCCGGCGGGAATGTCGTACCCGGCTGCCAGGATGGCGGCGTGCTCTTCGCTGACCTGGCGGCCACCTCCGCGGCGGTGGCCGCTACGGCGGGCCGCCGCGCAAAGATCGAGCTGCTCGCCGGCTGTCTGCGCCGCCTCGCCGACGCAGCGCCGGCCCAGTTGCCCGCTGGCACCGGCTACCTCGCTGGTGAGCCGCGGCAGCGGCAGACCGGTGTCGGCTGGGCCAGCCTGCGTGACCTTCCACCGCCCGCAGCGCTGCCGACGCTGAGCGTCGCCGATGTCGATGCCGCCCTGCAGCGGCTGGCGGAGGTGGCTGGCCCGGGCTCGCAGGCGCGCCGGCGGGACCTGCTGCAGGCCCTGTTCACCGCGGCCACCGTGGACGAGCAACGCCTGCTGCGCGGGTTGTTCACCGGTGAGCTGCGGCAGGGGGCGCAGGTCGGGGTGCTGGTCGACGCGGTGGCCCGCGCCGCGGGAGTCGAGGTCACCGCGGTGCGCCGGGCGCTGCTGCTCGCCGGCGACCTGACCGCGGTGGCCGTCGCGGCGCTGACCGGGCCCGCGGCGCTCGCCGCCTTCCGGCTCACCGTGGGCCGCGGGCTGACTCCGATGCTCGCTGGCAGCGCCCCGGACGTCGCGCAGGCCCTCGCCGCGACCGGTACCCCGGCCGTGGCCGACGTCAAGCTGGACGGGGTGCGCATCCAGGTGCACCGCGACGGTGACGACGTCGCGGTCTTCAGCCGCAGCCTCGACGACCTGACGGCCAGGGTGCCCGGCGTGGTGGCCGCGGTGCGGGCCCTGCCGGTGCGCTGCGTCGTCCTCGACGGCGAGGCGGTGGGGCTGGATGGGTCCGGGCGACCGGTGCCGTTCCAGGAGACCGCGAGCCGGGCGGCCCGGGGCAACGGGGCCGGGCCGGCGGCGCTGCGACCGTACTTCTTCGATGCGCTGCACCTGGACGGCGCCGATCTGCTCGATGTGCCAGCCACTGGGCGCTGGTCCGCGCTGGTCTCCGTCGTCCCCGACGAGCTGCTGGTCCGGCGTTCCTGGGTCTGCACGGTGGACGATGCCGCGGCCGCCTTCGCCGCGGCGCTCGACTCCGGCCACGAGGGCCTGGTGGTCAAGGCCGCCGATGCGCCGTACGACGTGGGGCGCCGGGGCTCGGCCTGGGTGAAGGTGAAGCCGCGGCACACGCTGGACCTCGTGGTGCTCGCCGCCGAGTGGGGCCACGGCCGGCGTCAGGGCTGGCTCTCCAACCTGCACCTGGGCGCCCGCGATCCGGCCGCCGGCGGCTTCGTCATGCTCGGCAAGACCTTCAAGGGCCTCACCGACGCCACCCTGCGTTGGCAGACCGGGCGGCTGCTCCCGCTGGCCACCGGCGACCCGCAGGAGTGGGTGGTGCCGGTGCGCCCGGAGCTCGTCGTCGAGATCGCGTTCGACGGCGTACAGAGCTCACCGCGGTACCCCGGTGGGGTCGCCCTGCGCTTCGCCCGGGTGCTGCGCTACCGCGAGGACAAGCCGGCCGCCGAGGCGGACACCATCGACGCCGTCCGCTCCATCCACAGTGGACGGTCAGGTCACCACACGGCGAGCGAACGCAGGTAAGGGTGCACCCTACTGCGGGTCGGCGATCTGCTCACTGTCCAGCGCGGCCTGCTGCAGATCCTGGCCCTGCTGGGCTTCCCGGCGCGCGAGCAGCCCGTACCCGACCACGGTCAGCGCCGCGAAGGCCCACCACTGCACCACGTACCCGGCGTTCTGCCACGCGTTCTCGTACTCGGGGACGATCGCGGTGAAATGGGCGTCCAGCGGTGGGGCCTGACTGTCGACGGTGAGGTACGCCCCGAACAGCGGGTACGGCACGGCTGCGGCGAGCCGGTCCGGGGCGATGCGCCGCACCTCCAGCCGTCCGGCCTGGGTGTCGGGTGCCCCCGCCCCGCTCTCCGGCAGCCGTATCCGGCCGACCACGCTCACCCGCCCGGCCGGTGCCGGCGGTACCTGCGGCGCGACGAGTGCACCTTGTGGTGCCGGCGGGATCCAGCCGCGGTCGATGATCACTGCGGTGCTGTCGTCGAGGACGAGTGGCGTGAGCACCTCGTACCCCACCTGGCCGTCGACCGTACGACCCCGGGCCAGGATCTCGTGGCTGGCGTCGTACACCCCACTGACCTGGACCCGCGACCACTCGGCGGCGGCCGGTGGAGGGGGACCGGCCCGCCCGGCCGGGCCTGCCGAAGCACCCGGGGACGCGACGATGCTGGCCAGCGGCGCCGGCGCCGTGTCGGCGGCCGCGTCGATCCGGGCGTTGATCGCGCTGCGTGCGTGGTACCGGTGCAGCTGCCAGTCACCGAGGCCGACCATGATCACCGCCAGCAACAGCATCAACGCGGCCAGGCCGAGCCAGCGCCGGGTGGCCAGGAACGCGTACACGTCAGCACGGTAGCGCGTACGCCGAACCGGCCTTCTCCCAGGCGCGCCCGCCCGGTACGCGCGCCCGCCGTGGCTGACCGCGCGTTGTTCGGCACTGGCTGCTGGTGTGCACCCGGTATCGTCCGGGGGGCGGGCGGTGTATGTGCGTCCCCAGCCGACCCCCCGGCGGTGAGGAGTACCCGATGAGTGCGATCCCCCGTGTCGTCGTCAGCGCGCCGTCGTCCGGCCACGGCAAGACCGCGGTCTCGGTCGGGCTGTTGGCCGCCTACGCCGCGCGTGGCCTGAAAGCCGCCGGTTTCAAGATCGGCCCGGACTACGTGGACGCCGCCTACCTGGGCCTGGCCGCGGGCCGGCCGGCCCGCAATCTCGACCCCCGGATGGTCGGTGGTGAGCGGATCGCGCCGCTCTTCGGGTACGGCGCCGCCACAGCCGAGATCAGCGTGATCGAGGGGACGATGGGCCTGTACGACGGGCTCACCGGGCGTACCGACGGCGAGTCCACCGCCAAGCTGGCCGGCCAGCTGCGCGCACCGGTGGTGCTGGTCGTCGACGCCGGCGCGATGGGCCAGTCGGTCGCGGCGTTGGTGCACGGCTTCCGCTCCTTCGACGAGCTGCTCTGGCTCGGCGGGGTGATCCTCAACAGGGTCGCCTCCAGCCGGCATGAGCAGCTCCTGCGCGAGGCGCTCTCCGAGATCGGGGTGCCGGTGCTCGGCGCGTTGCTCCGCCGGGACATGGCCGCGGCGGGTGCGCTGCCCTCCCGGGTGCAGGGGGTGGCGCCGGTCGTGCACCGCAGCCTGGACGCGCTGCGCACGGTACGCCGGCTCGGCGAGGTCGTCGCCCGCGGAGTCGACCTGGAGCGGCTGCTGGTGGTGGCCCGTTCGGCGCCCCGGCTCTCCGCCGACGCGTGGTCGCCGGCGGAGGCCATGCTGGCCGCCGCGGCCAACGGCGCTCCGGTCAACCCGATCGGCCCGGCCACCCGACCCGTCATCGCGGTGGCCGATGGTTACGGGTACGTCGAGACCACAGAACTCCTCGTCGCAGCCGGTGCCGAGGTGCTGCACTTCGATCCGTTGCGCGACGAGTCCCTCCCGGCGTCGGTCAGCGGGATGGTCATCGGTGCCGGCCTGCCGGAGTCGCACACCGACGCGCTTTCCGCCAACGAACGGCTGCGGATGGTGGTGGCCGGACTGGCCCGCGCCGGCCGGCCGATCGCGGTCGAGGGGACCGGTCTGGTCTGGCTGTGCCAGGAGTTCGACGGGCGGCCGATGTGCGGGGTACTGCCCGCTGCGGCGCGCACCACCGACTCGATCGTGGTCGGGTACCGGGAGGCCACCGCGTCCAGCTCGTCGGTGCTGCTGCCGGCCGGCGAACGGGTCGTCGGGCACAAGATCCATCGCACCGTGCTGACCCCCCGGGCCGGCGCCCGGCCGGCGTGGCTGTGGGCGGGCGGGCAGCCGGAGGGGTACGTCTCGGGCTCGGTGCACGCCTCCTACCTCGCGCTGCACTGGGCGGGCCAGCCGGAGATCGCGGCCCGGTTGGTGTCAGCGGCATCGGATCCGGGTACCGCTGCGCTCCCCACCGCGGTCCCGTCGACCGCGGTCCTGCCCACCGCGGTCCTGCCCCCTGCAGCCTTGCCCACCGCGGTCCTGGCAACCGTCGACGGGCCACCGCAACCTGGCGGCGGCGCGCCGGTTGAGCAGGGTGTGAACGGGCAGGTTGAGCAGGAGGCCGGCGGCGTGCAGCCGGAACCGACAACCGAGGAGGCGGCGTGAGCCTGAAGTTGAGCGTCTGGCCGGTGGCGGTACGCCGATTTCCGTCGCTGACCGTCGCGACACCCCGGCTGACCGTACGGCCGGTGTCGGCCGCTGACGCGTCCGCGGTGGCGGAGATCTTTTCCGACAAGCAGACCCAGCGCTGGCTGCCGGTACCCCAGGAGTACGGCCTGGGCGAGGGGCTCGACTGGTGCACCGAGCTCGCCGGCGAGCGCCGGGACAACGGCTCCGGCGACCATTACGCGATCGTGCGTCGCGAGGACGAGCGGATGGTCGGCTGCCTGTGGGCGAAGCGGACCGACCGGGTGGCCCGCGCCACCGAGGTCAGCTACGCGGTCGCCTCCGATGCGCGCGGCTTCGGGGTGGCTGCCGAGGCCGTCGACGCACTGACCATCGCGCTGATCCTGGAGCACGGGTTCCAACGGATCGAACTGCGGGTGGTGCCGGGAAATGTGGCCTCCCGGCGGGTCGCGGAGAAGGCCGGCTTCACCTACGAGGGGCTGCTCCGCAACGCCGGGTACGTCCACAGTGGACGGGTTGACCTCGAGGTGTGGTCCCTGGTCGCCGGCGACCTACGCCCGAACCCCGAATCCTGACCCGCGGCTCCAGCTGAGCACCCGGTCGGCGTGCAACCGCGCAGCGAGGTGGGTGGCGAGGACGCCAGCGTCCGGCGTCGAGGTGACCACCACCGGGAGCACGCCGACGTCGAGCAGCTCCTCCAGTAGCGCGTACTCCGCCCGTCGCGGTTCACCGTCGGCGTCGACGAGGACCGCGACGACCTCGCGCCGGGGCAGGCACGCCCGCAGCGCCGCGACGAACGCGCTCGGCGTCAGCTGGCGACCGCCTCGCGGGTCACCGGGCGGCTGCCCGCGGCTGGGCTCGCCGTGGCCGTACACGACGAGTAGCTCGTCGGCGTGGGCCAGCTCGGCCACCGTGTCGATGGCGGCCGCCAGGCCGTTGTCGGCGTCCGGCGCGGCGAATGCCAGTACCGTCGTCAGGGCGATCAGTTCACCGATCCTGATCCGCGCATGGCACGTCCCCACACCGGCCAGCGGGAGGCGTTCAGTTACCGGGCAGTATAGGGGATTTACCCGATTCAACGGTAGAACCGACATTTCGATGTCTTGCCCATGATCGGGGTACTGGAGTGGTTGCCAGGACAGCCGTCCGGCCACCCCGGTCATTGTCGGATGATCCCCACGACCTGCGCGGACGGCGGAGTGAAGTCCACCGCCGGGGTACTGGCGAGGGCGTCGCGCAGGGTCTCGGAGACCGCCCTGATCGGCTTGTCGGGGTTCGACCCGCCGACCGAATGGAACGGGTTGTCCGGGTCGGCGATGAACCCGGCGGCGGCAAGGTTCGCCGTGAAGGCGACGAACCACGCGGCCCGGTTCGAGTCGGTGGTACCGGTCTTTCCGGCAACCGGGCGCTTGACGATCCCGTACACCTGGGGGGCCGTGGACCAGCCGCCGCAACTGCCGGTGGCCGCTCCGTACCCGGTGACGCAGCGTGCGGCGTCCGCGGCGCCGCGGGCCACGTCCGGGGTGACCGCCCGGCGGCAGCGGGGTGCCGCCACGGTGACCGGCTTGCCGTCGGTACCGGCCACGGTGGCGGTACCCCCGTCTCTGTCCACAATGGAGACAACCGGCAGTGGCTCGCAGTACATCCCGTCCGCGGCGACGGTGGCGTACGCGTTGGCCATCTCCAGCGGCGTGGTGTCGGCGACGCCGAGGGTGAACGCGCCCCAGCTGTCGGCCTGCCCGGGTGCGGCCTGGGCCTCGTCGACGGGGGTCCGCCAGCGCAGGCCGAGGCGTTCAGCCATCCGGACCGCGCTCTGCGCACCGACCCGCTGTTCCAACTGGACGAAGAAGGTGTTCACCGACTTGCCGAAGCCCGACCACATGGTCTGCCGCCCGGTCATCGATCCACTGGCGTTCGACGGACACCAGCGATCACCACAGGAGGCCGGCTCGCCGGGGGCGCTGCGGTAGTTGGACCGGTACGTCATCGGCGAGTCGTAGGCGGTGGTGAGCGGGAGTCCCTGATCGAGGGCGGCGAGCAGGGTGAACATCTTGAAGGTCGAGCCGGCCTGGTAGCCCGGCAGATCGCCGCCGCCCAGCAACGGGTTCACCGTGTTCGGGTAGCTGCCCCGCACCGTGGGGCGCTTCGAGTCGGAGTTGGGCCCGTTGCGGGACTGGTCCAGGGAGTACACCCGGTTGACCGCCATCGCCGGTACCCGCCCGGTACCCGGCTCGACGAGTACCAGACCGTGTGCGTACGGGCTGGTCACCGGCTCGGCGTCGAGGACGTGGGTGAGCGCGACGCCCTGGATCCGCGGGTCGAGCGAGGAGACCACGGTGTACCCGCCGCGGCGCAGCCGCTGCAGCCGTTCCTGCGGGCTCGCGCCGAACGCCGGCTGGGCCGTCCACCAGTTGACGAAGAGGTCGCAGAAGAAACCCCAGCCGTTGTACGACACCGACGCGCAGCCGTTGGGCGGCTCGATCAGGCGCAGCGCGATCCGGCCGGCACTGGCCTCGGCGGCCTCGTCGGAGTTCAGGTAGTGCAGCTGGAGCATCCGGTCGATCACGTAGTTGCGCCGGTCCAGGGCGGCTGCCCGGTTGCTGACCGGGTCGTACTCCGACGGCGCCTGGACCACGCCGGCCAGGGTCGCCGCCTCGGCCACCGTGAGGTCGCGTGGACGCTTGGAGAAGTAGATCTCGGCGGCGGCCTGGATGCCGTACGCGTGGTGGCCGAAGTAGGCGATGTTGAGGTAGCGCTCCAGGATCTGGGCCTTGCTCAGCCGTCGCTCCAGCTCCAGCGCCAGCCGGATTTCATGCGCCTTGCGGGCCGACGTCTGCTCGGTGGCGGCCTGGACCTCCGCCGGGGTCTGTGCGGCGTCGCGCAGCACGTTGCGGACGTACTGCATGGTCAGCGTCGAGGCACCCTGGGCGACCCCGCCCGCTTCGCGGTTGGCCACATAGGCCCGGGCCACCCCCTTGGGGTCCACGCCGTGGTGCTCGTAGAACCGGGCGTCCTCGGCCGCGATGATCGCGTGCTGCATCGTCGGCGCGACCTCGGTGAGGGCGATCGGGATGCGGTACTCGTCATAGAACTGGGCGAGCAGCGTCGTGCCGTCGTTGGCGTACACCCGGCTCGCTGCCGCCGGTGCGCTGACGGTCAGCGAGTCCACGCTGTCCATCGTGTCGAGCAGGGTCCTGGTCGCCATACCGGCGAGAGCGGCGAGCGGGTAGCAGACCGCCGCCACCAGGAGTCCGCCGATGATGCCGGTGCGCACCACGAGGAGCAGGGGCCTGAGGAGGCTCCGCGGGTACGCGATCACAAGGGATAAACTATGGCAACATAGGTATCTTCATCATGAAAACCCCCGGTGTTTCTCCTACCCCGTTGGCCGGCATGATCGAGTCATGAGCAACAACTCCGGCTCGGCGGCGTCTGGCGCCGCGCCGCGACCCGGAGAAGTCAGCGACCTGCGGTTCCACGGTGATGCCGAGGGCACCCTGGCCGGCGTCGCCGGTGCCGGCGGCCTGACCGGCATCACCAGCCTCGCCGGCCTCGTGGACCTCGCGGTGAATGTCCGGACCGAGGCACCGCCGCCGTGGCTCGCCGCGCCGCTCGCCGCGAGCCTGACCGACCTGGCCCGCTACCCGGATCCGCGCCCCGCCCGCGCCGCGGTCGCCGACCGGCACCGCCGCCCGCCCGCGGAGGTGCTGCTCACCGCTGGTGCAGCCCAGGCCTTCACGCTGCTCGCCCAGGCGCTGCGGCCGGCGCGGGCGGTGCTGGTGCACCCCCAGTTCACCGAGCCCGAGGCGGCGCTGCGCTCGGTCGGTACCGCCATCGACCGGGTGATCCTCACCGAGGCCGACGGGTTCCGGCTCGATCCGGCCCAGGTGAGCGCCGACGCCGACCTCGTCGTGCTCGGCAACCCCACCAACCCGACCTCGGTGCTGCACCCGGCCGAGGTGGTGGCCTCGCTGGCCCGGCCGGGCCGGTTGCTCGTCGTCGACGAGGCGTTCGCCGACACGGTACCCGGGGAGCCAGCCTCGCTGGCCGCCCGCCGCGACCTGCCCGGCCTGGTCGTGGTGCGCAGTTTCACCAAGACCTGGGGCCTGGCCGGGCTGCGCATCGGGTACCTGCTGGGCTCCGCCACTCTGGTCGCCCAGCTCGCCGAGGCTGCGCCGCTCTGGCCGGTGAGTACGCCGGCGCTGGCCGCCGCACAGGTGTGCGCCTCACCGCAGGCGGTGGCCGCCGAGCGCGAGATCGCCCTGCGGCTCGGCGCCGACCGGGAGTACCTGCTGGACCGGCTGCGCGCCTTGGGTGTGGCGGTGGCCGGCGCGCCAGCGAGCTCGTTCGTGCTGGTCCGGGTGGCGGACGGGGTGGCGGTACGGCAGCGGCTGCGTTCGCGGGGTTTCGTCGTGCGCCGGGGGGAGACCTTCCCCGGGCTGGGCCCGGACTGGCTGCGGCTCGCGGTACGGGACACTGCCACCACGGACGCGTTCGTTGCCGCCTTCACTGATGCACTGGAGAACCTTTCGTGACTGAGCTCTACCCTCTCGGGCTGCGCCTGGACGGGCTGCGGGTCCTCGTCGTCGGCGGTGGGGCGGTGGCCAGCCGTCGGGTGCCGGCGCTGCTCGCCGCGGGGGCCCGGGTGGTCCTCGTCTCGCCCGAGCTGACCCCGGCCCTGCAGGGGTTTGTCGACGCCGGCCGTCTGCAATGGGAGGCGCGCCGGTTTGCTGCGTCCGATGTGGACGGTGTCTGGCTGGTGCAGGTGGCCGTCGACGACCCGGCCGCGGCGGCCGAGGTGAGCGCCGCGGCCGATGCGCGGCGGGTCTTCTGCGTGCGCGCCGATGACCGGGACGCCGCCACCGCGTGGACCCCGGCGGTGACCCGGCACGGCCCGGTCACGGTGGCGGTCCTCGGGGGCGGCGACCCGCGGCGCGCGATGGCGGTCCGCGACGCGGTCCGCGAGGGCCTGCTCGACGGCTCGCTCGACGCCCGGCTCAGCCCGCGACCCGATGGCCCGTTCATCGGGTCGCAGCGCGGCAGCGACCCCGCGGCAGCGCCGGCCGGCGGGCACGCCGGCACCGCGCCGATGCCCGGGGGCGGCCCGGTGTCGCCGACCGGCATGGGAAGTGTGGCGCTGGTCGGGGCCGGTCCGGGCGACCCGGAGCTGATCACGGTCCGCGGCCGGCGCCTACTCGGCGCCGCCGATGTGGTCGTTGTCGACCGGCTCGCCCCGGGGCTGCTCCTGGACGAGCTGCGCCCTGACGTCGAGGTGGTGGACGCGTCGAAGATCCCGTACGGGCCGTCGCGCACCCAGGAGGAGATCAACCGGATCCTCGTCGAACGGGCGTTGGCCGGCGCGTTCGTGGTCCGGCTCAAGGGCGGCGACCCGTACCTCTTCGGCCGCGGCGGCGAGGAGGTGCTCGCGTGCACACAAGCCGGAGTACCGGTGACCGTGGTGCCCGGCGTCACCAGTGCCATCGCCGGCCCGGCCTCGGCCGGCATCCCGGTCACCCACCGGGGCGTGGCACACGAGCTGGTCGTCGTCTCCGGCCACGTACCGCCATCCAGTCCGGAGTCCCTTGTGGAGTGGCCGGCGGTCGCAAGGCTGCGCGGCACCCTCTGCGTACTGATGGGCCTGAAGAACCTGTCGGCGATCACGGCCGCCCTGCTGGCGCACGGCAAGCCCGCCGACACCCCGGTGGCGGTGATCCAGGACGGCACCACCCCGCAGCAGCGGGTACTCCGCGGCCGGCTGGACGGTATCGCCGAGCAGGTGGCCGCCGCCGGCATCCGCCCGCCCGCGATCGTGGTCATGGGCGACGTGGTGACCGCGCTGCGCTGACGGTACCGCCAGCCGGCGGTACGCCCTGCGTCCAGGAGTAGTGCGCAGCGGATCAGCCCGAGGTGGCTGTACGCCTGGGGATGGTTGCCCAGCCCGCGTTCGGCGTCCGGGTCGTACTGCTCGGGCAGCAGTCCG
>Ga0209515_10000426_pt1 | contig 78688 bp, 81 predicted proteins | sample Subgroupgradi54m_FD_187454 | JGI IMG/M metagenome (GOLD analysis project Ga0209515, IMG submission 187454) | Subsurface groundwater microbial communities from S. Glens Falls, New York, USA - GMW60B uncontaminated upgradient, 5.4 m (SPAdes)... ...
GAGGAGTGATACTGACAAAGTAACTCATAACTGTAACAAGTAACTGGTATAAGGGGGATAGTTCTCCCTTCTGTTCTAGTTGTTCCAGTTCCAGTTACTCGTTATGTGTCCAAGTTTTTCGCTATCCACTCTTTTTCCACTTTTTATCCACACCCATCTGCTATACTAGAGCTAATGTGAGAGAGAAGAGTACCAAAATTCTCCTCGGATTTATAATTGTAGGACTCATTGCGCCTACTGCCTTTTTCGTACGTCCGCAAAAAGCCGAGGCTGTGGCGTCCCTCGCGGCGTGTGTTGGAGCAAAAATTAAAGCACTTTTCACGGTTGGAACTAAGAGCGTAGCCAATGCAATAACTGGCGTGAACACGAGTGATTGGGTTGCTGAACAAGAAATTGCATCTGCGCCTGCAGGCTCCGACTGGCAAGACTGCTTTCTGAAAGGGTTCGCGGTCATCATTGGAAAAGCACTGCTTCATACCTTCACCCAGTCCGTCGTTAAGTGGATTAACAGCGGATTTAATGGCTCACCCTCCTTCGTTACTAACCCCGAAGGGTTCCTCAACAACGTCGCCGACCAAGCTATTGGAGAGGTTATTGAGGGTATTTCTCCGCTTCTGTGTGCCCCCTTTAGGATTAACCTGCGTTTTTCGCTCGGACTCAACCTATCACTTAACAGCAAGGACGATATTCACTGTCGACTGTCGGATGTTATCAACAACGTCCGTGGAGCTTACGACGGCTTTGTCGGCGGTTCGGTCGGTTCGGGAAACCTTTCCCAGTGGATTCATATTGCGGGCACACCCCAGAACAATCCCTACGGCGTCTATATCGCTACCACCAACAAGCTTAGCCTCGGCATCACCTCGGCAACAGGGAAGGAGGTAAAACTTCTGGACTGGGGTAAGGGCTTTAAGTCGTGGAGAGATTGCGTTGAGTATGGACCTGACGTTGAGATACGAGCGAAGGGTGGTGGCACAATAGAGAATGACGCTAATCCAGGTGTTCCTCTCAAACGCAAAGGCCCCTGCATCAAAGAAGGTCCCATCAAAACTCCCGGCTCTATCATCGAAGGTGAGACAACTGGGGCGCTCAACACCACCTTCCACGAACTGGAACTTGCAAATGAAATTGACGCGGTTGTAGGAGCCCTCGTCAATCAGATGCTGGTGCAAGTTATGAGCGCGGGGGCAGGACTTTTGGGATCGAGCTCGGGAGGCGGGGATAACGGGTACAACTACGCCGACTCACTTATGACCAACCCTGACGAGGCACTGCGTATCGCAAACGCTGTCGCTCCTGAGGGAATTGTTTGTAGTCTGCATTATTATGCATCTACCAAAGAGAAAACTCCCGGAAGCAAAATCTACATTGTTGACGATACCAACAACCGCGTATGGACCGATAATCTCGGGGTCAGCAATACCGTTGGGGTTACCCCGAATGACAGGCGCAAGATTGTGGAGGCCTTCTATTTAAAGCCACCCTCACCAGGCACTCTCACCCCACTCACCAAGCCAGCAACTACACCCGTAACAACCTGGAAAGACTACTTCAAGCAGGTAAAGGACGGGTGCAAGAACTTCAACGGACGACTGGTGAAAAATACTTCGGATGAAGAGGTACAAAAATACTATACCACTCTGAGAGAGCAGATCGGAGGAAATAACCAGCCTCCTGCAGAAAATAACGGTGGAGGGAATAACCAAAACACCCAAACGACTACGGGCAATATCGCTACGGGAAAAGTGGTCAGCCAATCCAGCACGAAGGCTCGGGTTTCTGACTGGAGAGACAACATAAACGTGGAAGCCGAAAATGCAATAGACGGGGGGAAGGACGGGACACGAAGTTTCGGTTTGTCGGCCACCAAAGATGGCCTAGGTGAGTGGTGGCAGATTGATCTAGCGAGAGATTCTCGGACCGAGGAATTAAAGTGGCGCATTGATGAGATAAGCAAGATTCGTATATACGGCCCTACTTCTATCGCAGAAGCAACGCCTTGTGCGAATTTAGTCGTCACAGTGCTTGATGAAAACAAAAACCTGCTCTCCTTATCAGGGGCCGTGGATGAAACAGAGCCGAGGAGAGAAAACTTGCGATACAACAAAAGTTTTTCTCCGCCGATTACCGGAGCACGATATGTGAAAGTTTCTTCATCTTTAGGAACAGCTTGTGGCATCATACTTGCCGAAGTGGAAGTTTTCGGCAAACAAACGACCACATCTGGGGGTGACAAACAAACCACTCCACATTCATTTGCCTTTGCTGTAACAAGCGAGAAAGATACCATTACGGCACCTAGTCCGCATGTCACTTTCCCCTCATGGAATGTAACCTTTATCCCCAACCAAACCCAAACCGGTATTGATTTCAAGATGAGCTGGTATCCTTGTACTCTTCAAGGGGTTTGTAGTGACTCGTACTATGCAACCACCCCTGTGACAGAATTCCCCAATAATTTTGAAGATGTAGAAGTACATTACACCATTGGGACGGGTGCATCCATAATACGAAAAATTATAGAGACCGGAACTGACGCATCGGGAAGTCTTCAGCGAAGCTACCATAACACTCCCGACGGTGTACAGCTTGATTCCCAAGGTCTTTCAGCCTTCCCGAGTTTCTACTTTGCGACAGATGTACCCGTAACGAGCCAAGTGCCCCTCACGATACAGGTCACCGCAATTCCCGCAGGTACGGTCCCGGGGCGTATGGTCATACGAGCAATCAATCACGCTACGGGAGCCATTGTTGGTTCCGCGAAGTTTGACATCCTTAAATAACGATATGAAACGCCCGTGGTACAAAACACCTCATAGACTCACGCGTTCGGTCGCAACCGTACTCAGTGTGGCGTTTGTGTCGCTTATTGCGGGACCGGTATTTTTGTATGCAGGGGACATTTACAATCCCCCAACAGCAGCAACAGAGGGAGATTTTTCTGACCAAACTGGTCTTATCGACAATACTACCTTTCAAGATACTACATTTTGGGGTCAACCGGTAAACCCCGACGTTCCTGATGCTTTCAGCGGGGAGAACCTTAATGATATAAATAATGCCCAAACTAAAGCGAATGAGAACGCCAAGAAGGCTGCCGATAAGCTGGCAGAAAAGCAAGCCACGGATGAGCTCGCGGCGGCGTTTAGTTGTTGGAGCTGGACCGGTGGCATTAACTTCAAGGGCTGTGTCGCGGCTATGATGGATATGGTGATGTGGGTTTCTGCCCGTACACTCTGGATTGCCGGCGTACTGTTCAACATCACCATAGACTACACCCTAAACCTGAATACGCTTCTCACTCAACTCCCCATTGTGGATGTGGGTTGGAAAATTCTGCGTGACCTCGCCAACGTTGTCTTTATCTTCATCGCGCTCTGGGCGGGTATTTCCATCACGCTCGGTATCGGAGACGAGGGGAAAAAAGCGTGGGGGCTTCTTGCCGAGATGGTACTCGTAGCGCTCTTCATCAACTTCTCTCTTTTCATCACCAAAGCCGTGGTAGATGTGTCCAACGTAGCGGCGCTCCACTTCTATTCACTGATTGTGCCAGCCGAGGGCGCGAAAAAATATGACAGCGGACTTGCCGAAGCGTACCTCTATGGTCTCAAGCTTGGAACGCTCTATAACAGCAAACAGATTGGGTCGGGAGAGATTAATGGGGATGCCTCCACCATTGCAACCGTAAACAGAAGTAGTGGAAATAATCTTTCCTTTACCAACATTATTCTCATTGGCTTCTTCGGCTCGCTTTTTATCATCGTAACCGCGTGGGTGTTCTTTGCCGGAGCGATTATGTTTATCTACCGCGCGATTACCCTGATGATGCTGATGATGCTCTCGCCACTTGCATTCGTGGGGCTCATTCTCCCTGGAGCCTCCGGTATGGCGCACGAGTGGTGGCACAAACTCTGGAGCCAAGCATTCTTCGCTCCGCTGTATCTTATTCTCGCCTACATTGTGGTCAGCGTTATTAACACTCCGGCTTTCTCGGGAGGGCTCGCAAATGCCGGGGCAGGAGGCGGATTTGCTTCTGCACTTACCGGCACCGGTTCCGGCACCGTTGTGGTTATTTTCAACTTCGTGATGCTCATCGGCCTTATGGTCGCCTGTCTCATTGTCGCGCAGTCACTCGGTGCGAAGGGGAGCGAGATGGCGATGGCCGGCTTTGAGAAGATTAAGGGTGGGGCGCTTGGTTTCGCGGGAGCCGGTGTCCGAGGAGTCATCAAGGCGCCTTCAGCGATAGTGCAGGGGGGAGGAAATATCGGAAAGGGAATATCGTGGATGGCAAATACAAGATTGCTCAACAATAAGTACTTGGGAAATTTCAAGGATACGAGGTTGGGTAAAGGAATAAACGCTGCCGGGACAAAAGTGCAGGAGAAAACAGGTGCTGTCCGCAGTATAGGTAAGTTGCTTGACCCACGCTATCTGGAGGAGAGGATTGGGCAAACGAAGCTCGGAAATTACGCGGCAACGAGAGCGCTCCGAAGTATGACCACGGGAGCACTCGCAAATGTAAAAATTGGAGAAAAATCGCTTGAAGAAGCTTACGAGGAAAGCGAGCATGATGCGTCCAAACGTCAGGTCATAGGTTTTATTTCGCAAGCGAGAGAGGCAGGAACAGTGCTCAAGCCGCTCCGAGAAAAGGAACACCACCACCAAGAGGAAGCATTTTCTGCGGAAGAAGAAGTAAAAAAGCGGGAACAAGCCCTTGCGCAGGCTAAGAATACACCACCACCTCTCACAAACGACCAACAGGCTAATGTAGCCACGAAAGAACAGGAACTTGAAACGGCGAAGAAAATCAGTCCTGACGAGGCTAGCGCGATTGCAAAAATTGAAGTGTTTATTGCTGATGATGAGGCAAACCTTAAAGAAGCACAGGCACAGTTTGACGGAACGGGCGGAACAGGTGAGGAATCAGAGAAGCTTGCCAAGAAAATAGATACTATTGAAAAAGCACTCAAAGCAAATCAAGAGAAAGTAGGTGCGCTTAAAAATCCGCACCGTATAGCGGAAGCGGAAAAGGCGCTCGCAGAGGCCAAGAAGCCTCCGCTTACCGATGGGCAAAAGGAGACACAAAAGAACGATATACAGGCAAAGAAAGATGCACTCAAAGTGGCAACAGACAACCTTAATGCTGCCACAAAAGCATTAAAGGAGTTTGCCGATAAAAACGGACCGGAAATGGCTAAACAAGTGAGAAAAATTTCAGAAGCATATTCAAAAATCAGCGCCAAGGAATATGCCGAAGATACTCCGAAGGATGACTTCCTCAAGGAAGAGCTTATAGATTACGCGTACCTGCCATCAAGCCACGCGATAGCGGCGCGGGATGACGAACATGCCCTGACCGAAAGCGAGAAAGAGGAGTTCTTCCACAAGCGTATGCATCGCACAAGCAGTGTGGCCAAGCGAGGCGAGAAACGAAATGAATGGTTTAATAACGATTACCTTAAATTCCAAATGGCGATGAATAGACAGACAGAGGTGCTGAAACAAATCATGCAACGACAAAATATTGACATTGAGCAGGAACGAGCGGACGCGGAAAAACTACGGAAAACCTTGGAGGAACTCAAAAAGAAGCTATAATGTGTTTTTGCGATACCTCTATACATTTAACAACTAACACTTGCACGCATGGCATTTGAAACACCCCCCACAAATCCCGAAGAAAAGGAGGCTCTGCGGGAGCAAATTCGCAAACTGGAACAGCAACTCGCGGAGAAAGAAGCAAAAATAGCTGGCGCGGAAAAGACAGCGCAAGCCGAGCTTGAACGGATGTACACGGCAGGAGAGCTTGAAAGGCCTGTGGAACCAAAGCAATCGGGTTGGGATGAAGCGCCCGACATCCGTAAAGCCTTGCGAAATATGCGAAATACCGACGAGGTGCAAGCATGGTATCAATATGCTCGTGGTATTTTTGATGATGAATTGCTCACCGAGACTATCATGCAGGGTGTCTGGAGTGACGTGCGTAAAAGTGAGAAATTTGATTCGGGATTCAAGGAAGATATGCGTATCAAAAAGCGCCAATACGTCATGCATAGCGGAGACCTTACTATGGGTTTTAGCCCTAATGTCACGAAGAAAATTTACACCCGCCACGCCGCAGAGATGGACTCGCTTCGCAAGGACGCCAACAAACGACTGACCCTGCAAGGCCCTGAAGCATTCTTCCAGTCATGGGACCAACTGGAGTGGGTTGACGACGACGGGAAAAGACACAGAGATGCGGAAAGTTTGGAGGAACGATATCAGAAGTTGATTGTGGCCTATAACGAAGCAAATCCCGGTGACAAGGTGGAAGACTCCATGGACAAGAACGAGCGCCGTAGCGTCATGTTCAATGCCGGTATGAAGATGTATGACCAGATTTCTCAAAATCTCGCGGATGATGAATTTACCCTGATGCCGGGAATGCTTAGAGGACTGTACGTGGTGATGAGAAATATGGAGGTCAGCTCACTTTCCCACTACAGCAAGCGCGACCTTGATGTAAAAATACCGATGGTTGAATTCTTTATACAGGAGTTCAAAAATGCGATTCTTGGAAAACGCGAGATGAGCCGGGAAAATGGTTTGCTTTTCATTTGGTTTGTGAACCAAGCCGGCCAAAGTTTTATTCCTTTTGAGAGCATCGGCCAAGAATATAAAGATTGGTATGAAATAATTAAAGCACTTGTCGGTCGCCCACGAGACGTTCGCGCGGGAACCTCTATCTATCCTAAACTACAGGACGAAAACGAAAGGAAAAAAGTTAACAATGCGGTGGTTATGAAGCGCATAAATGAACTGCGGGCCGCAAAAGGCTTGCCACCGATGACGGTTGACGAACACCCCTTCGCCCGTATTGGTGTAGGGAAATAAAATATGAACCCAAAAGAATCAAGAGCAAAATTGAGTATGTTTTTGGCGTCACTTCCGGAGGGTGTATTTAGAGCGCTTGAAAATGCGGGAGTTGAAATTAATATTCTCCCGCTTGATATCTCCGCGGAGCATGGATTTGTCCTCTACGAAACAGGGAACATCTGCGAGGGAGTACTTCGGGTGCTCCGAGGCGAAGACTCGCCGAGTAACCTGCTGGCGTTCATTGAGAAAGACGAGCGGATTGAAGAAGACAACCGTCCGAAGATTGCTACACTCGCGTACGAAATCCAAACCAAACTCTTTGACCCCGTGCTTCCGATACTGAAGCAAGCAGGATTTCCAATTAAGGAGGGGAGGGTGGCGCAGCCGCCAAAAAAGGCAGAAGTTCTAAGCCCGAAGCTCGAAGAAGGAATCCAATCACCATATGCACCCGTTCCCAGTCCGCTTCAAGGAAATATCGAATCTCGAATACCGAATACCGAAAAATATCAAACAAAGAATACTGAAATAGAAAAGCCCGCCTTAGACGAAAAAAACGTGCGAGCACTCGTGCGGATTGCGTCGGGGACAAGCTACAGCGAAGCACAACTTCGTGAAGCGTTTGAAGACCTTCCGCAAGGACTTCGACAGTCCATTTCTTCGGTGGATACCGCAAACGCGATACAGGAAATTGCCAAAAAGTATCTCCTGCACGTAGACCAGATGGGTGCGCTCGCAAGCGAGACAGGGCTGGTGCTCCTCGGACTCACACACCCTGCAGAGTTTATCCCAAACCTCGCAAAACGCCTGCGTCTTCCGGAAGAGCGCGCGAAGGAAATTGCGAGGGATGTCAGTGCGCAGATTTTGGTGAAAGTACGAGAAGCGTTACGAACGTTCCATAGCGAGCGTCCGGAAAGTTCCAATTTCCAATCACCAATTTCCAAACAAACTTCAAATCCAAATATCCAAAGTCAGCCAAGCCAAAGAATATCCCTCCCCGCCAAAGTCGGCGGTACTCCCTTTGTTAAGGGAGATACGACCACCTTACCTTCTTCTCCAAAACCAGAAGTTAAAAGCTATCAGCTAGAAGCTTCTTCTACGCCGTACTCGGCGGGAGCAAAATGGAATACAGGCGAAAACATTTTGGCGAAGCAGGCAGTGCAGAAAGAAGAGGCTCTCAGTAGGGCAGAGATGCTTCGGGGAATTGAGAACCCCAGCGAGTTGCAAGTTCCAAGTTCAAAGTTTACAGGCCAACCTAAAACTTCCAACTTACAACCAAAAACTCTTGTCGGGCCGACGGGGTGGAAACCGGGGGGAAAGAGCGAAGTTGGAAGTATGAAGTATGAAGTAAGGAAAGAAGTGGAAACTCAAAAGGCACCGTCAAATCTGCCGCCACCACCCGCACCGTTACCGAGGCCAATCATGCCGACTTCGCTGCCCCAAGCGCCTTTCGTAACAGCACCGAAACCTCCGGCACCACTCGCCCCCCTCCAAAAAGCGAGACCGCAGAGTGAATCAGGAACTCCGCCCGTTCCCACCGCCCCCAAGAAAGAGACCGAAACAGGTTTTCTGGACCAGAAACTTCAGACGCCCATGGCTTCTCCCCGAGAAGAGAAACGATACACAAGTGACCCGTATAGAGAGCCCCTCGCGTAAGCGAGAGGCGAAGTATGAATTATGAATACTGAATTAAGGAAAGAGAAAATCAGAACGTTTCGTGACTTGTATGCGTGGCAAGAGGCTCATCAGTTGGTGCTTATGGTATATGTCCTTTCAAAAAAGTTTCCTAGGGAAGAACTTTTTGCGCTCACAAGTCAACTGCGAAGAGCTATTGTTTCCATTACTTCCAATCTAGCAGAGGGTTTCAGTCGAACTTCGTATAGGGAAAAGGCAAACTTTTACAGCATAGCACTTGGGTCGTTAACTGAATCACAAAATCAGCTCATTGTTGCCCTCGACATCAACTACCTAAATAATGCGGATTTCGATACAGCGTGGAATCAGAGTATTACGGTGAGTAAACTGATAAATGGTCTGCTAAAAAGCACAAAAGGTTACTCGGTTTCTATTCATAATTCATAATTCTTACTTCATACTTCCATTCCTATGCGCTTCCAAGTTCCACAATTCATCAACGTAGAGGACAAACTTCTTGGTCCGTTTACCATCAAGCAATTCGTCTACCTCGTGGGCGGGGCGGGGATGGTGTACATCGCGTACAACTTCCTACCATGGTACCTTTCTTTTCCTCTCATTCTTCCTGCGGCGGCGTTCACTCTCGCACTTGCGTTCTACCGCCCCAACGGAAAACCCTTTATCTCTATGGTGCAAGCAGCCATACAATATGCACTCGGAAGTCGGCTCTATCTCTGGAAGCGGGTACCGAAGCCAATGACGCCCGAAAGCGCAGTGAAAGAATTCTCAAAAGATGGAGGGGTGCCTTCTTTTTCGGAAAGTAAACTCAAGGACCTCACCTGGGCACTCGATATCAATCAAAACGTGAAGAAGAGAAACTAATATCGAATTCCGAATACCTAATATCTAAAAATATCGAATACAGAAATGGAAAATAAGAAAAAAGAGCTCTATGACCTTGAAGAAAGGACTTTTCTATTTGCCAAGAATGTCCGAGCTTTTGTAGGAAAGTTACCCAAAACGATTGCAAACCTGGAAGACGGAAAGCAGGTTATCCGCTCATCTGGTTCCGTCGGAGCAAATTACATTGAAGCGCAAGAATATACCGGAACAAAGGATAGGATTCTGCGCATAAAGATTTCGAGGAAGGAGGCTAAGGAAAGTAGGTTCTGGTTGCGGTTACTAGATGTAGGCGTGAATCCGGAGACAAACGGGGAACGAGAACGTTTGGCGCAAGAAGCAAATGAGCTTACCCTTATTTTTGGAGCTATTATGAGAAAAATTGAGTAATTTCTGCTATTATTCTAATTGAGTATTCGAGATTCTTCGATATTCGAAATTTGGTATTCGATATTTCATACTTATGGCTGTTGCTTCCAAAGCTTCACAGGACTTCGTTAAAATAAAGGAAATCCGCGATGGTATCGTGGTGCTTAAGGATGGCGGTCTTCGCGCGGTCCTTATGGCCTCGTCCATCAACTTCGCGCTAAAATCCGAAGACAACCAGCAGGCGATTATCTCGCAATTCCAAAACTTCCTGAACTCGCTCGATTTCTCTGTGGAAATTGTGGTGCAGTCGCGACGTTTTGACATCAAACCATATATTGCGATTCTGGAAGAGCGAGCGAAGGGGCAAAAGAATGAACTCCTCAAACTGCAAACGAGAGAATACATTGGGTTTGTCAAAAAATTCACGGAAGGAACAAACATCATGAACAAAACTTTTTTTATTGTCGTGGCATATTCTCCCGCTATTGTTGAAATGCATAGTGGAAGTGGAGGTATTACGACGAAAATAAAGGAAGGATTCGGGGGAGGGAAGCGCACGGAAGCAGACAAAACAAAGGGCTTTGACGAACACCGCACCCAGCTTGAGCAACGTGTTTCGGTAGTAGAGCAGGGACTCATCAGAACGGGAGTGCGCGTGGCCCAGCTCGGAACCGAAGAGGTCGTTGATTTGTTTTATCAGCTCTTCAACCCAGGGGAAACCGAAAAGACCGTTCAAACATAGCCACGGAACTGAAACGGAATGAGAACACTGAAAGGACACAGAATATGGTAACGTTACTTTACGAACAGGAGTCCTATATCATTCGCGGTGGTTGTTTTGAAGTGTATAAACAATTTCGAAACCGACACAAAGAAAAGGTTTACGGTAGAGCGTTAACCATCTATCTCAAAAAGAATGGTCTTTCCGTAGAACAAGAAAAACAACTCCCGATATACTTTAGTAGTGAAAAAGTTGGTGTCTATATTCCTGATATTGTTGTGGAAAGTAAAATATTTTTAGAGCTCAAATGTAAACCCTTTCTAAGCCAAGACGATAAGGCTCAATTCTGGTATTATTTGAAGGTGACAGATTTCAGACTCGGATTTCTGATTAACTTTGGAGGGAAAACCGGCGTAGAAATCATCCGGCGAGTGTATGGGACAGATAAGTAATTCCGCTTCGGTTCCGTGTTTTTGTTCCGTGTCGGTTCTGTGTAAAGACTACTAGTGAAACAGCTAAAACAAACTATCGTGTCATTTTTTGATATATTTAGGAAGAAGAAAAGCGAGAGGGATATCGCGGAGTTCCTTCCGCAGGATATTTATCAATCGGGAACGCTGGAACTTCAAGACGTGATTGCCCCGGCTGCACTCAAGGTCAGCGCAAAGTCGCTTAACGTAAGCGGGAAGATGACGCGAACGTTCTTTGTTATCTCGTATCCTCGTTATCTCACGGAAGGGTGGTTTGCGCCTATCATCAACCTGGATAAGGTGTTTGATATCAGCATTTTTGTGCATCCGGTGGATACCGCGAAAGTTCTTCGCACATTTCAGAAAAAAGTAGCGGAGGTCCAGAGCCAGATGGCAGACCGTGAGAAAAAAGGGTTGGTGCGCGACCCTATGCTTGATACGGCCTATCAAGACCTGGAGAAACTGCGCGACGACCTTCTGCAGGCGCAGGAAAAGCTGTTTGACGTGGGGATTTACCTCACCATCTACGCTTCAACCGACGACGAACTTGATAAGGTAGAGAACGAGGTCCGTTCACTCCTGGAAAGCAAGCTGGTTATTATCAAACCCGCGCTCTTTCAGCAGGAACAGGGGTTCAGGAGCACGGCACCGCTTGGAAACGACGAACTTATGGTGCACACCAAGCTCAACTCCTCTCCACTTTCAAGCGTCTTTCCGTTTCTCTCGTTTGACCTTACCTCAAACAAAGGCATTCTCTACGGCGTGAACCGTCACAACGCCTCGCTCATTCTCTTTGACCGATTTAGTCTTGAAAACTACAACTCCATTACTCTCGCGAAGTCCGGTTCCGGCAAAAGCTATATGACAAAACTTGAGATTTTGCGCTCTCTTATGTTCGGTACGGATGTCATTGTTATTGACCCCGAACGAGAGTATGAATATCTCGCGGAGGCGACAGGGGGAAAGTACTTCAACATCTCGCTCAACTCCGAGCACCATATCAATCCGTTTGAGCTTCCTACCCCGCGTGAGGACGAATCGCCCTCCGATGTGCTTCGTTCAAACATTATCAACCTTGTCGGACTTTTCCGCATTCTCCTCGGAGGTCTTTCTCCAGAAGAAGACGCGATTATTGACCGCGCTATCAGTGAAACCTATGCGCTGAAAGATATCACTCCCGATTCCGACTTTTCGACGATTGAGCCTCCGCTTCTGTCTGACTTTGAGCTGGTGCTCGCCGGTATGCAGGGAGCAGAATCACTTGTCCAGCGTCTTTCAAAATATACGCACGGAACTTGGGCAGGCTTTATCAACCAGCCGTCAAATGTTGATATCAACGCGAACTTCGTTGTCTTCTCACTTCGCGATATGGAAGATGAACTGAAGCCCGCCGCGATGTATATCGTGATGCACTTTATCTGGAATGCTATCCGGAAACAGCTCAAAAAACGTCTGGTGGTCATTGATGAAGCCTGGTGGATGATGAAGTCCGAGGACACGGCTTCGTTCCTCCTGGGTCTCGCGAAACGAGGACGCAAATACTACCTTGGTCTTTCCACGATTACGCAAGACGTAGACGACTTCCTCAAATCTCCGTATGGTCTTCCGATTCTCACGAACTCCTCAATGCAGATGCTCCTCAAGCAATCGCCGACCGTGGTGGACAAGCTCCAAACGATCTTCAGTCTGACCGATGAGGAAAAATATCTCTTGCTTGAATCAGATGTGGGAGAGGGGCTCTTCTTCGTGGGTCTCAAACACGTCGCCATCAAGGTGATTGCCTCATACACCGAAGACCAAATCATCACCTCCGACCCGTCCCAGCTTCTTTCTATCAAGGCAGCGAAGGATGAGCTGAAGATGGCGGAAGGCAAGGAATAGCTTCTTAGCTGTTTAGCTTATTAGCTTGCTAGGAGAAATGAGAAACTAACCAGCTAAAAAGCTGACAAGCTAGTAAGCTACACTACAGTGCCTTCTCAAACTCCACAGAAAAAACATGCGGTTGCTACCACGACCTTCGTTCTGATGATTGCCGTGGCGCTTCTCTTTGACGGAATTATTGCAGCGCCAAAACTACTGGACCTTATTCCGATGTTGGATTTTCTTACCGCTCCAGCAAATATTATGGTGAGTATTCTTGTCGGCATTTGGGCATGGCTCACCTTTTATATTTGGTTCAAACTCCACGGTGTAAAATTTACCAGTCCAAAACGGATGTTTGCGTTTCCCGCAGCTTTTGTGCTCAAACTCATTCCGATTATCGGGATGCTCCCCGAATGGACCGGGGCCGTCACGCTTCTCTTCATCACCACAAGAGGAGAGGAAGCGCTCGCCAAGACTCTGGAGCAGACGGCTGGAGTGGTCGGGGCGGCGGGTAAGGTCGCGGGAATGGCTTCCAAAGTGCCTGGAGTGGGGAAGAATATGAAGCAAGGTCTTTCTAAAGTTTCCGAAGGTTCAAAAAAATTCTCAACAGAAGCCCGCGGAGAGGCACAGCGTATGCGTCAAAATTCAGCCGAGGGTGCGGGAGACCGGATCAGAGCACAGACGGAAAAAATGAAAACGAGACAAGAGGCGCGGACATCAAGGCTTGCGGGTGGGCCTGTCGAACAAACTCAAAAGGACTCGAGTGGAGCGTCCCAAAGAAATGCCTCGCCCCAGAGCGACATCGGCGCGCAACCGGTCTTTAGGCAGGAACAGCAACCCGAAATACCCGCAGAACGTCCTACCCAAAAACCCCCCGCCGATGAACGAGCAAACGCAACGGCAGAAAATGCCTCGAGAACTACTGCGTTACAACAAGGGGTCAACTCAGAGGAAGCTGTAAGTGAGACGCGGAGCAGAAATCAGGCGTCAACACCGCCGGGAGAAAACGGTGCACCGAAGAGACCTAACCCACCACCACTACCGCAAAGTGCGCCACCTTCTCAAACGCAGAAGCCACAAACTGGTCCGAACGTGAATGATGCGAGAGCACCTGCTCCCGTTAAACCACAGCCAACAGCAGGACAGGCTCCCGTAGAACCCACACCAGCTACGTCCACGGGAAAATCTCCAAAAAGTCCCGCTACCGCACAGACCCCACAAAGTGCTCCGGCAGGACAAACATCCACGTCTCCCGCAACTCCTCCAAACACCGCAGGAGCGCAGGGAGCTTCGCCAGCAAAAGGAACCGCACTGTCTCCACAGTCGGCTTCAACGGCACCCTCCCAGAAACCAACAGGTCAAACGACCACACCTTCATCCGAGACAGAGGCGAAAAGAACTCCCGCACAGTCACCGGTAGCATCAGTCACGCAAACAACCCAAAGCAAACCACCTCTCTTTTCCGCCGCAGGACCGTCCTTTTCTGAGAAAGGAAGCTCCGCCTCAACGACTCCTTCTTCAGGAGCAACAAACACAGCTCCCCGCCAGAGCGATGGACCAAAAAATAGAGCAACCATCAAAGACGCTCTGAGCGACCTTGAAAAGGCGCGAGAGAAAAACAGAAAAGAACTCAAAGAGACCCTGAAGGACGTACTTAACGCGGTACAGAAGGAAAAGAAGCTCCCCTAGCTATTGGCTATGCACAGAATGAAGTCCTTTGCTCTGGTATACTATAGCCATGTCTTCTAGACTTACTTCACTCCTTTTTCTTACCCTTTTTTTTCTGGGAGCGCAGACGGCACTTGCCCAGGTAGGAAACACGGGAACAGAGCTCACCATAGTTCTTTCCCCAACGCACCCGCGCCCGGGAGAAACCGTTACCGTTTCCATTGAAAGCTACAATTTTGACCTCAACCGTTCGGAAGTACACTGGTTTGTAAACGACAACCCTGTTAAAACCGGCACCGGAGTGAAAACGCTTGTTGTGCAGGCTGGACGGAATGGAGAAGCCACTACAGTACGCGTTCTCGCTATCGCCGAAAACGGCAACACCTATTCGGTAAATACATTGATTAGGCCTGCGGAGGTAAATCTCCTGTGGCAAGCACAGTCATACACTCCGCCATTTTACAAAGGAAAGGCGCTTATGCCTTACCAGGGAACGGTGATGGTGGTAGCGGTACCTTCTTTTGCCCGGGGGAATGGAACGATGGCTCCTGAATCTCTCATTTATACCTGGAAAGATGGGGACGACGTTATTGGCGACTCATCGGGAAAGGGCAGGAGTGCTTTTGCGTTTCGGGGAAGTGTTCCGCTTCGGCCAAAAACCATTTCCGTTATTGTAGAGAGTCCCGACCGGACGATGTCCGCAGTGGCAGAGGTTACGGTCACTCCGGTATCCCCGCGTTTACTCTTCTATGAAAACCACCCTCGCTATGGTCTCCTTTCCGCAATGGCACTTCAAAATACCTTTACGCTTGAGGAAGATGAGGCTCGTATAGACGCCATTCCGTACTACTTTGAAACAGCGGGGGCTCGAACGAGTAAGGATATGGTCTATGAGTGGCAAATGAACTACACTCCGCTTGATTCTTCCAAGGACCCGTTTATTGTGCTCCGCCGTTCGTCGGATTCGGCGGGGCACACGAGCCTGTTTTTGGAAGCGCGAAGTGTAGATGAACAGCGGGCATTCCAGGCAGCGGATGCGACTCTTATGATTGATTTCCCCCTCAAAGGCTTTGGAGGCGGTGCTACTCAATAATCTATTTTATGCGTACCATTCTAATTTACAGTCTGTGCGTCATAGCCGTGGTGGGGGTCTTTGGGAAGGTGAGTGTTCCCACTACCTACGCTTCAAATGTAAAATACACTCCACTCGCTCCGATTGATGCCCCGGGGTCAGAGTTTACCCAGAACACCGACTGTGTCGCACCCACCTGTTTCCCGAGATACCTACGCACCATTTACAATGTGGGTATCGGACTCGCGGGACTCTTTGCCGTTTTTTCCATTGTACGCGGAGGCTTTACCCTTATTTTCACCGACTCTATTCTCGGCCACAGCGAAGCAAAGGGTATCATTTTACGCGCTCTCGGAGGCCTCGTGATTGTCTACTCCTCCTACATCTTTATGAACCAAATCAGTCCGTCACTAGGTAGCGACCTTGATCTTTCTTTTAACTTTCCAAGTATTCAACTGAGAGAGGACCTTTCAAAACTAACCGTAGTCACGGCTGCCGATGTCCAAAACGCATGGAACAAACAACTCCACGCCGTCGTTCCGGAAGTACTCGACCTAAAAGAACAGGCGAAGGAAAAGGAGCGCTTGGCAAATCTAGCTACAGACCCTGCAACCAAAGCGACCTTACTAGCTGAAGCGAAGGCTTTAACAGAAAGGGCTGTTGCTCTAGAAACCAAAACCCTCCCATCGGTTCAGGTAAAAGAACGATATATGAAAGCACTTAGTGCGCTTTGGGATACGGGGGATAAGGCCAAACGTACAGTTATTAAGGATGCGAGCGGACGAGATATCCCTCTTAGTTCCGCGAGCAACCCGCAACGTATTGCAGAGGCAAAACGAGAGCTTGCCCTGCTCACGACAGTTCCTTCGGGTAAGGAAAGTCCCCAAGACATGATAAACAATATGCCCTCTGGTCCAGAAAAGACCGCTCTTCAAAAAGAGTTGAATGATGCCAAAACCACTATCACCAAACAGATAGGTTATCTGGAAGGGGGGTGCACCGCTGATGGGAAAAAGTCCATATACAACCCGGGTACGGGAGAATCCCTTGGAACAACCCTTACCACACCATGTCCTAATCCTTAAACAGCTTCAATGTCCCAAAGAAAAAAAATCCTTATAACGCTCGGTCTCCTGCTCGTCGTAGCGGTAATTGCTTTTTTGGTGTACTACTTTTTCTTCAGGAGTACACCGGTGACACCCGGAGGGGGCACCTTTCCACCTCCGACAGGAGAAATCACTCCCGTAGAGCCTCCGCCAACGGTGCTTCCACCCCAAACTCCCGGAGCTTTTGAGCCGATACTGCGTCAGCTTTCTAAGGTGCCCATTGCCGGTTCGGTTCTTGGAAGTAAGGGGGGAAAGGCTATCGTGCGCTACCAGGAACGCGCTACGGGCAATATCTTTGAGATTGGTGCGGAGGGAGATGGCGAGAAGCGCCTTACCAATACCACGATTCCAAAGGTCTATGAAGCGCTCTGGAGTAAGTCCGGAACGGCGCTCATTTCACGATACCTTCGTGACAACAGCGAGACGATTGAATCTTTCTCAGCGCGAGTGAGTCCGGGAGTTTCCGGAGCGGAAGGAGAGCTTAAAGGGACGTTCCTCCAACGCGGAATTCTTGATGGAGCAATTTCTCCCGATGGAACTTCTTTCTTTTACCTCGCCGACAATAACGGGGGTGTTTCGGGAATAAAGAGCGACCTTTCGGGAAACAGCAAGGTGAAGTTGTGGAGCTCACCGCTCTATGAATGGCTCATATCTTGGCCTACCTCAAACAAAATATATCTTCTTTCGAAGCCTTCAGTCTTTGCTGATGGCATGTTTCTCTCGCTTGACCCCCACACAGGTGGCACCTCTTTGCTCCTTCGAAATATACCTGGACTTACTGCACTCCCCAATCCGGTCAAACCTTCAGTTCTTTTCTCCTCAAGTAGGGAAGCATCTATTTCGCTCTTGCTTCTCAACACCACAACCGGTGTTCGTACCCCTGTAAATATAACTACCTTTCCTGAAAAGTGCGTGTGGAACAAAGAGGGCGATATGTTTTACTGTGGCGTTCCAAAGGAAATCCCTACCGGAAGCTACCCAGATGTGTGGTACCAGGGTGTCATTCCGTTCTCGGATGAAGTGTGGAGCGTTACCCTATCAGGGGTGACAAACCGAATACTAGATATCAGTGGAAAGCGGGGAAGCCCCATTGACCTCATTCACCCGGAAATCAGTCAGGACGACAAGTTTCTTACCTTTACCGACAAACTAAGTGGAACACTCTGGAGTCTGCAGATGAAAGAATAGCTTTCTAGCTGATTAGCTTGTTAGCTTTTTAGAAAAATGGAAAAGAAAAGTGTAATTCATTCCTACAAAGACTTGATTGTGTGGCAAAGAGCTATGGAGCTTTCGGTTGCTGTCTACACTCTCACTGAACAATATCCCAAAACAGAGATTTACGGCCTGATTTCACAAAGCAAACGAGCTTCAGTGTCTATTGCTTCAAACATTGCTGAAGGACGACTCCGCGGTGGCAAGAAGGAGTTTTGCCAGTTTCTACTTATCGCTTACGCTTCTGGTGGAGAGCTTGAAACACAGCTAGAGTTGGTAAAACGTCTTCCCTTTGGGAAAGCCCTTTCCTTCACTGATGTTGATAGACTTTTGCTTGAGGTGATGAAAATGCTCAACAGTATGCTCTCTTCCCTAAGAAGTTCATACTAGTTCCTTAGTGGTAATTCTCTTCGCCTTCTAACGGTGACGCACTTCTTTTCTTGCTCACTAAAAAGCTACTCAGCTAGACAGCTATAAGCTTGCTTGCGGTTCTACGTATTTAATCACCACTCGTCGCTTTTCTCCTTCACCAACCGATTCGGTGGTAAGGTCTTTTGCCTCCTGGAAGAAGGCGTGGATAATCATACGCTCGTAGGACGACATGGGTTCAAGCTCAACGCGCGTCTTAAACGAACGCGCGCGGTCGCCCATCACCTTAGCAACGTTTTTAACATTTTGGAGTGCGGCTTCCTGATACCCGTTTACATCCACAAAAAAGGTCTGCCCGTGTTCCTCGGTGGAAACGGCTACCTCTTTGCCCCCCTCACGGAGCATCCCCTTAGCCATCGCAATCTTCTTAACGAGATGGTTGAACGCGGAAAGATTTGCTCCCTTTACACCAATAATAAGATGTGAGTCGGGTGTGCTTACGGCAAATCGCTTTCGGCCATCGGATTCCGATACCTCAATACCCTGCACCGAAACGTGGAGGTGGGTAAGAAGGTCGGTTATAAGTTTTTTGATGTCTTCGGTGTTCATAGTAGCTATCGCTAAATTCCAAATTCACCTAATTTCTAATTCACCTAATAAAATTCTCTCTCCCTTTTGCCTTTTATTAGAAATTAGGTAATTAGACAATTAGGTAATTTGATGGTGGGTGGGATGGCCCTTTTTGAGCGACCGGCGTACCACTATCTCCTGCGCGATGGTAAACAGACTACTGGTTATAAAATAAAGTGCAACTGCTCCGTTTACCGCATAGGCTATAAAGCCCATAAAGACGGGTAGGACGTACTTCATTTGCATATGCATACCTCGAGCGAGGTCGTTGCCGATTGAGGGCATATCGGTCTTAGGCGGGGCAGGGGGCATAGCGAAATGCGCTTGCAAAAATTGCGAAATTCCCGCGAGTATCGCGAGAGAAAGACTCTTTTCAAGGATATTGATACCAAACAGATGCATATCGGGGACAGGCACCGAGGTGAATGAATAGAGAAGAGAGGAATCTATCGCAGGAAGCCCCCCGCGAAGAAATACATAGTACAAAGAAATAATGATGGGGATCTGAATGAAAAGGGGGAGTATTCCAGCAAACGGATTTATGTTTTTCTCACGGTAAAAGTCTAAAACTGCCTTTCCTTGCGCTTGTTTGTCGTTTTTGAACTGCTCTTTGATACGATTCAGATCCGCTTCATGCATCTTCATCTCAAGCTGAAACTTGGCTGCCTTGTGAGAAAGAGGAGAGAGGATGAGCTTAACGAGAGCAGTAAAGAGAATAACAGCCACCCCGACCGAATGCCCCGGAAGCACCCCTATCAAAAAAATAAGCCCATTGTAGAGCGGGACATAGAAAATCACTTTGAGTATCGCTGTCATGCCCACATTCTACCCCCTGGGAGGTGAGGGAGCAACAAGGCTTGTTTTTAGCCGTTTTTTAGTAGTGTAGACGCAAGTTCCTTCTCAAGCTCGGCGAAGGTTGCGGTAAGTGCGCCTTTTTTGCAGGTAACGGTGACGAGGTATCCATTCATCCGTGCAGAAATCTTTCGAAGTCCGCTATACACCCTCCTGCGGAGCAGATTGCGGTCAACCGCGCGCTTATAGCTTGACGATGACACAATAACAGCAAACCTCTCCAAACCCGAAGGAACCTGCGTGAGGCGCAGTATGAGATGAGGCGTGTGTAGGGTCTTTCCTCCTCGTATTTTCTTAAAGTCCTCGGTGGTGAGGCGTTTAGCTTTGGGGAGCATGGGAACAGCTGATTAGCTCGCTAGCTTGTTAGCTTACTAGGAAAAATACTCAGCCTAGTTTGAAGCAAGGTTTCTTCTCTACTAAAAAGCTAGTCAACTAGGAAGCTAACTAGCTAGGAAGTTAACTAGCTAGGAAGCTTTCTTTCGGCTTACCGTAAGCTTCTTTCGTCCCTTTGCGCGTCGTCTTGAGAGAGCAGAGCGTCCTCCGGGAGTTGCCATGCGGGAACGAAACCCGTGGGTTCGCGCTCGTTTCTTTCGTTTTGGGTTGTAGGTGAAGCTCATATTTTTGCACTTGAACTAATAACGGTAACTTATGACTGGAACAAAACTTGGTCTTTCCGCATCGTGTGAACTGTACCAGTTACTTGTTCTAAGTTCTAGTTACAGTTATTCACTTCTTGTCCCCATATTATTAACATACCACAGCGTTTTTCACAAGTTCATCGTTCTGGTTATCGGTATATACTAGTACCACTCAAACAGCTTATTAGCTTCTTAGCTAATTAGCTTTTTAGAAAAACGTAAGAGGATCTTCTTTCTAATCAGCTAGAAAGCTAACCAGCTAACTTCCTAATCAATGACCGACACCAAACAACTCTGGGAAAGCACTCTTGCGGAGATTGAACTCGCCGTTTCTAAGGCGAACTTCACCACGTGGTTTAAAGATACCGCGATAGCGCGTATTGAAGAAGGGGTAGTGCATCTTTCGGTTCCCAATACCTTTGTGAAGGATTGGCTACTTACCAAGTACCACAAATCAATTCTCCACTCACTCAGGAGTCTAAATGAGCAAGTACGGGCGCTTGAATACACCGTTACCAAGGACGACCCGCGCAAACGAGAGCTTTTGAAAGCTACGACACCTTCACTTACCCCCGAACTTCCGCTTCAAGACCACTATGTGGACAAGGAGACCAATCTCAACCCGCGGTACACCTTTGACTCCTTTGTGGTGGGCCCATTCAATGAGCTCGCCCACGCAGCAGCGCTCGCTATCACCAAGACTCCAGGGGCAACCTACAACCCACTCTTCATCTATGGTTCAACAGGTCACGGAAAGACCCATCTCATCCAGGCAGTAGGGAACCATCTTAAAACCGCTTTCCCGGGACAGCGTATCTTTTACGTTACCTCGGAAAAGTTCTCTCAAGACTTCGTGACCGCGATGCAACAAAGTCGTATCTCTCAATTTAAAGAGAAGTACCGACAGTACGACGCGCTGATTATGGATGACATCCAGTTCTTCTCAAACAAAGAGAAGAGTCAGGAGGAACTTTTTCACCTCTTTAATGACCTCTACGCGCATAACAAACAAATTATCTTTTCCTCGGATAAGCATCCGAACTATATTCAAAATCTTGAAGAACGTCTGAAGTCACGTTTTTCTGCCGGTATGATTGTGGATATTCCTCCACCGGACCGTGAGTCCCGCGTGTCTATCCTCAAAACAAAGGCTCGTTTGATGCACTTCCAACTTACCGACGAGGTTGCCGACTACATTGCCGCAACACTGGAAGGAAACATCCGCGAGCTTGAAGGAATTCTGAATTCCATTATGATGCAGACACAGGTGAAGGGGAGGGACCTAGGGGTACTTGAAGTGAAAGCCATCCTCAAGAACACCGGAAAGCCCAAGAAAAGCTTGTCAATTAAGGATATTACGAAGGTTGTAGCCGACTTTTACAACATTGACGAGAACCACATCTACGAAAAGACGCGCCGAAAGGAGGTAGTTAAGCCAAGGCAGCTTGTGATGTACATTCTTCGAGAAGACTGTAGCGTGTCGTTCCCCCTCATCGGGCAGAAGCTTGGAGGAAGGGACCACACAACCGTTATCCACTCCTGCGACAAGATAAAAAACGAAATACGCGAAGACCCTAATCTACTACAGGAAATAAATCAGATTCGTGCACTTCTCTGATGATACTGTGAAGAACTCTGTGGAAAACTTTGGGATAACGCACGGAAAAACTGTGTACAAAAAACAAAACACCGAAAAGGACGACATGTTATGAGCTTCAACAAAAAGAAATCCCCACGAAAAAAGAGAAACGATACTGAAATAACCGTTAGATAAAAGAATAGAAAAAGTTTTCCACATATTCACAGTCCTCTTAATAATAAATTTTCTTTTATATAAAAAATATCTATTAAAGAAGAGGGGAGAAAATCTGTGAATAAGAAAATAACATCAGTACGATAAATCAATCACGAATATGAAAATAGAAGTCATCAAAGATAAATTACAGAACGCTCTCGGGAAGGCAGGGCGTCTCGCGGGGAAACATTTATCCCTTCCTATTCTTTCGCATGTTCTTTTAATTGCAAAAAAAGGGGCGCTTACGGTACGTGCTACCAATCTTGAGATGGGTGTTGAATACACTATTCCGGTAAAGGTGGAGCGAGAAGGAGAGGTTGCTGTTCCTGCAACGGTTCTTTCTTCGTTTATTTCAAATTTAGGGGTAGTAAAAAGCGTGTTACTTGAGGTAACTGATGGAAAACTCACCATTTCTACTGATGGAGCGAAGGCTACGATTAACGGAGGAGCAAGTGATGATTTTCCGACCATTCCCAAGGCGGAAGGACCCTCTTTTCCTATCGCTCCGGAACTTCTCCTGAAAGGCTTTAAAGCAGTGCATTACGCGGGAGCCTTGGGAAACCTTAAACCCGAACTTTCAAGTGTGTACTTGTACCATGAAGGCGATGAACTGGTGTTTGTTGCTACCGATTCATTTAGACTTGCAGAAAAGAAGGTTCCTTTCAAAAAAGCAGCTGCGTTTCAATCGATACTCATTCCGATAAGAAACGTCGTGGAGTTTACCCGTATACTTGAGGAAGAAAAAGATGAAATTCGTGTCTGTATCGGCAAAGGACAGCTTTCTCTTGAAGGAAATGGACTCCTTGCGACTTCCCGGCTTGTTGAGGGTTCGTTCCCCGATTACCGTCAGATTATGCCCAAAACATTCTTCACTGAGGCGGTAATGCTCAAAGAAGACCTACTTTCGTCACTCAAGCTCACGACGCTTTTCTCCGACCGGTTTAATCAGCTCCATCTGGAACTTGACCCAAAAAAGAAAAAGTTTGAACTTTCCGCTAAAAGTGGGGAGCTCGGAGAAAGTAGTTCCTCTCTCGCTTCGGCACTTACCGGGGAGGTACTGCATGGAAACTTTAACCATCGCTATATTGCCGACTGTCTCGGTGCGGTTCTTTCGGACAGTATCGCGCTTCGGTTTAGTGGAGAAAACAAACCTCTCCTCATTGGAGGAGTAGGGGACGCAAGTTTCAGGTATCTCGTGATGCCAATGAATCGATAAAGAACGGTAACGGGAACACGTAACTGGAACAGGAACCAAGAAAAAAGGACTTTTGTGTCCCCGTTACCAGTTCCAGTTACCTGTTACGTTTTTAGTCGGTCACACTGAAGGAGAGTGACGCTTGCCCTTTATTCTGAAATACGTCATACACCACAACAGAGAGTTCGTTCTCTCCCACAACGACCGACTCAAGGTCAGCAGGAGAAAAAGAAACCTGCCAAGGTGCTTTGGTGCTACTGCCGACAAATGTATTGTTGAGGAAAAATTGGACTTGGGCGATAGGGAAGCGAGCGGAGGCGGTGGCGCTTAAAATGACTTTTTCCGTTTTGCTGACAAGGGAACCCACTACCGGATTGAGGACGGTTACGACAGGAGCAAACTCCGGCTTGTGAATATCGTCGGTTGCGGAGGGAAGGTCGGTTTCAATCTGCGTCTTCAGTCCTTGCTCGTCCGCCCATTTGCGTACCGCATATTCCCAGTAGGGGAATTGTGAGTCGGTTTCCGGAGGGGTCATACGCGGAACACGCGGATTATTTTTATCAACCCAGTAGAGAAGCGAGTGCACATCTTGAATCGCGTGCTCTTCTTTGAATTCCGGCGGAGTGAATTCGGTCGCGCGTTTCCCCGAAAGTTTATCCACGAAATAGGTCTTGTTTCCTTGCCAAATACCGCGGAGAACGGGAGGGAGTGACGAGACATCGGTTTCGGCGGACTTCTCAAATGATTCTTCCGGAACGCGCTTAAGCGCCTCCTTCATAAAGGCATTCCACATCGGTGCGACAATATACGCTGCTACCTTGTGCATGGCGCGGTTGTCGTTGTTGCCCGCCCAGGCACCCACGACAAGGTTCGGAGCGTAGCCGATAATCCAGGCATCACGGAAGTCGTTGGTAGTTCCGGTTTTGGCGGCGACATCGCGTCCAGGGAAGTAGAGTGGAGAATTTGCGCCAAACGCGGGGGTGCGAGCCTTGTTGTCCGAGAGCATATCGGTAATGGTAAGTGCAATGTCTTTCTCCAAAACCTGTTCGGGATGGTCGACCCATTCCTCAAGCACCACTCCTTCTTTATTTTCAATACGAAGAATGCTCTGTGGCTCGCGGTGCACTCCCTCCGCGGCAAAGGTCGCGTAGGCACCGGTGAGCTCGAGAAGCTTCACCTCGCCACCTCCAAGCACGAGCGTAAGCCCATAGCGGTCGGGGTCGGCAAGAGTGGTAATTCCCATATCTCTTGCGAGACGAAGCGAGTCTTTAATGCCTGCGAGATAGAGCACCTGAATGGCGGGTACGTTTACCGATTGGGCGAGCGCCTCGCGGAAGGTTATCGGTCCGCGGTATTTGTCGTCATAGTTTCCCGGCTTGTAGCATTTCTCGGCGTCTTCGGGTTTTTTCGGTGTGCCGTCGGGGTTACACTCCGTTGAGAACTCGGTCGGGAGGTCAAACACCACCGTGTTCGGGGTAAACCCCTTCCGAAGCGCCTCCGCGTAGACGAAGGGTTTGAATGATGATCCTGGCTGACGATAGGCGATGGTGGCATTAAAGTTACCATCAATGTCTTTGTCAAAATAGTCGCGCGACCCCACCATCACCAAAATCTGGCCGGTTTGTGGGTCTATTGCGGTGAGCGCGGCATTTTCCGCATCAAACTTTTCTTTGTTTTCAAGCGCAAACTTTTTCACCGTATCCTCCGCGATTTTTTGGAGGTCATAATCAAGGGTGGTGACTACTTTGAGACCCTGCTCCTCAAGCGCTTCGCGTCCGTATTTTTGCTCAAGGTACTGTCGAATGTAAATAACAAAGTGGGGGGCGAGTATGCCGGTCTCGCGGTTCGGTTTAAAGGTGACAACCTCTTTAAGTGCCTCCGCGTGTTCTTCTTTGGTAATGAAACCCACTTCCTCCATTCGGCGAAGCACCAGGTTTTTACGCTCTTCCAGTTTGTCGCGATGATTTCCGTAGGGTGAGTAGTAGGTGGGCGCATTGGGGAGAGAAGCCATATAGGCGGCTTCGGCGACAGAGAGGTCGCTCGAGCTCTTCCCAAGGAACGCCTGCGAAGCCTCCTCAATGCCGTAGAGTGTTCCTCCGTAAGGAATTTCGTTGAGATAGATTGAAAGTATGGACTCTTTGTTCATCGCCTTTTCCAAGCGAAGCGCGAGCACCCACTCCTTGAGCTTTCGTGATATCTTCTTTTCGCTGGTCAGGAGTGAGTTTTTAACCACCTGTTGGGTAATAGTGGAGCCACCTTGCCCGCCAAGGAGATTCCCCTCGAAAAAGTTGGTGAGTACCGCTCGGAAAATTGCCGTCACACGGATACCGTTGTGTTGCCAAAATTCGCTGTCTTCAATGGCGACCGTCGCGTTTTTGACATTAAGGGATATCTCGCTGTAGGGAACCACCGTTCGTTGTGCCCCTTTGTGGAGGTCGTAGAGCACCACCGTGCCCGTTCGGTCGTAGATTTTGGTCGATTCACTCACTTTTCGGGTGTTGAATTCCGACAGGTCGGGGAGTTTCCACGACGACACCCACAGCGCAACAGTCCCCGCGCCAAAAAGGCTCACGGAAAGGCCAAGGAGAAGAAGATTTCTAATGAGGTGTCGGTGTTTGGTGAGGCGCGACATGGGAAGATAGTAGCACAATTCGTAAAATACCAAATACCAAATTACAAAAAAAGCATACATTTGTAATTCAAAGTTCCAAACACCGTGTTCCTGGTTGAATATTTCGTGCTTTGAATATTGTTTGTAATTTGGTGCTTGTATATTGGGGTTTCTCCTGCAATGTGGTACCGTTATGCCATGTCGTTTTTTAAGCAAACCCCGAAAGTAAGTAACGACCCCGCGAAAGTCCGCGCGTTTCTTACCCGTGGAGTGGAGCGCGTCTATCCGACTGCCGAGGCTCTCGAAAAAGAGCTTCAGAAGGGTAAGCAACTCACCCTCTACTATGGTATTGACCCGACTGGTTCCACTCTTCACCTCGGGCACGCAAGCAATCTGCTCAAGCTCCGTGAGTTTCAGGACTTAGGACACAAGGTCATTATTCTCTACGGTGGATTTACCGCGCAGATTGGTGACCCCACCGACAAACTCGCGACACGCCAGCCTCTTACCCCCGCGCAGATAAAAAAGAATACCGTGAGCTACAAAAAGCTTATTGGTCTTGTCCTTGACCTCACTAAAACTAACATTAAGTTTCTGGACAACGAAGAGTGGAGCAACAAGCTAAAACCTTCCGATATGATGAGTATCGCCTCAAACTTCACCGTTGCCCAGCTTCTTGAGCGTGATATGTTCCAGGAGCGCATCAAACAAGGAAAAGAAATCCACCTACACGAGTTCCTCTACCCGGTGTTTCAGGCGTACGACGCGGTAACGATGGAAGTTGATGTCCAGCTTGGTGGAAACGACCAGACCTTCAATATGCTCGCGGGGCGAACGCTGATGCGCAAGATGAAGAACAAAGAGAAATTTGTGGTGTCCACGAAACTTCTCGCTGACCCCACCGGTAAAAAAATGGGGAAGACGGAAGGGAATATGGTGGCGCTCTCCGATACCCCCACAGACGTCTTTGGAAAGGTGATGAGCTGGCCCGACGGGCAAATACTGCTCGGGTTTGAACTCTGCACACGTGTGCCCGCACCCGACATTGACGTAGTAAAAGCCTCGCTTGAACGCGGAGAAAATCCAAAAAACTTGAAACTAAGGCTTGCCGAAGAAATTACCGCGCTCATACACGGAAAAGAGAAAGCACTGCAAGCCCGAAAGGATTTTGACGCCACCTTTTCGGAAGGGAAACCGCAAGAGTTTGTAGAAATCAAACGCGACGGCAACCCAATAGGTGTTTTGATAGAAAAAGGCATTGTTTCCTCAAAAACCGAGTTACGCCGTCTTATTTCTGAGGGGGCGGTCACTAGTCTAGATTCAAACATAAAGCTCGGAGAAGATTTTGCGAGTTCCTTTCCCGTCGGGAAATACCGAATCGGTAAACATCGGTTTATTGAAATAAAATAGCCAAACAAAAACCCCACCAAAAGTGGGGTTTTTTGTTATCTCTTCTATCCGCGTTTATCCGCGGTAAAATCAGCGAGAATCCGCGTCCTCTAGAGTGGGTCCACGTCGTCAAACGTGTCCTCCAGCATGTCGGGGTCAATCTCTTTGTCGTCCCCCTCCTCTCCTTCTCCCGGCGGGACGGGGTTGGTCACATCTTCATCCATAAGTCGATGAGTTCTAATTGCTAACGCCTCCGAATGTATCAATACCATCAGATTTTTGCAAGGGGAGGGGGTCTGTGGACAACCGAAGTACAGGAACTGGTAACGGGAACTGGGACAGGAACACGGCAAAGACAGGTTCCAGTTACTTGTTACCGAATCGCTCACTTGCGAGGCAGGTCAGTCCTACCGCAATCGCGTCATATTCGTCATCAAGGCGCGTTAAGGAAGGTATAGCGATAAGTTTCTTCACCATTTCGGTCACCTGTTCCTTCTCGCTTTTTCCATAACCGCTAACCGCCATTTTTATCTGGAGCGGAGTATATTCATACACCGAGAGCCCAGCCCGCGCAGCCTCCACCAGCACCGCTCCTCGCGCTTCGGCGACAGGCATTACTGTCTTGTGGTTCACCGCGAGAAAGAGTGTCTCTATTGCAAAACCCTCCGGCTCAAACTCCTCAATCACGCTCCGCACCTCGTCCGCAATTTTCAAGAGACGCGCCGAGTGGGGGAGGGTCTTTGGTGTACGTATACAGGTGGAATACAAAAGCACCTCCTTCTGTCGTGGCAGTTTCTCAACCACGGCAATACCAAGTCGTTCGTATCCAGGGTCTATCGCGAGTACGCGCATGGTTTGTAGTTTATAAGTTGTAAAGTTCCGCTCGCCACTCGCTATAGGTTCTGACTTACAAACTTCTCAACATAAGCGAAGCGTAACTTACCGACTACTCCGCGTTGGTAATGACTTCTTGCACATCCTCGTTTCCTTCAAGCGCTTCCACCAATTTTTCCAGTTTTTCAATATCGGCATCTTCAAGTGGAACGGTAGTCGTAGCTCTCCACCGTTCGCCAGTATTCGTGTCATTCGTTCCCATTTGTGTATTAGTGTCGAGCTTCTCAAACGCCCAGACCGCGGCTCCGGGGGAGGCGAGGTTCCCCCCGTTCTCGGCAAGTAAATGCTTTATCTCACCCGCCGAGCGGTTCTTGCTGTCGGTGAGGACTTCAATAAGCAGGGCGACGCCTCCGGGACCGTACCCTTCATACATAATCGCCTCAAGCGCGCCTCCACCCTCCGTTGCCTTCTTAATGGCGCGTTCAATGTTCTCGTTCGGCATATTCTCCTTACGCGCGCGCTCAATCGCGGCACGAAGCATCGGTGCGTCCTTGTTGCCCTTTGCGGCGCGCGCCTCGTTTGAGATAAGCTTCGCGTACTTTGAAAAAATCTGACTGCGCTTCGCGTCAGTCTTACCCTTTTTTAATTTTATCTGACTCCATTTATTGTGACCGGACATATAGATAGCTCTTAGCTTATAGGTGCTAGCTTATAGCTTTTAAAACAGGGAGGCAAGAAGTTTCTTCTGGTTGACACAACGCAAGGGTTCATTATAGTTGGCTTGAAAGGGGGTGATCTTTACGAAAAATAAAGAGGTATTATTACAGGAACTGCAAGGAAAGCTTGAGAGAGGGGAAATTACTCTCGATGCGCTGGAAACGTTTGTCGATTCAGGAACAGCTCTTAGTTCTGAGCAAGTGAAGCTTCGGGAACACTGCAGGGAAGTGAGCGCGGCATCAGATCGAGCCTTACTCCTTTAACATCCTGTCAAGCAAAATTAAATATGGGAACAAGGGTGTGTAGGAGTACACACCCTTTTATATAAGTGTCTGGCGGAAACCCTGGAGGTGTTCAAAGGCTTTGGGGGTCACCCGACGGCCGCGCGGGGTGCGCTCTAGAAGGCCGAGCTGGATAAGGTAGGGCTCGTGGACGTCTTCAATCGTCGCCTCTTCTTCAGAGAGTGCCGCGCCGAGGGTACTTAATCCCACGGGTCCACCACCGAATTTTTCAATGAGGACGATAAGAAGTGAACGGTCAGAGGGGTGGAGACCCAGTTCATCAACCCCGAGGAGCTTCAAGGCTTCCTGCACGGACTCTTTGGAGAGCGGGCGCTTGCCCACCTGGGCGAAGTCGCGCGAGCGCTTCAGCAGATAGTTTGCGGTTCTCGGCGTAGAGCGACTACGCATTGCGATTTCTTTGAGCGAACCGTCCTTTGATTCAATCCCGAGGATTTTTGCGGAGCGGGAAAGGATTTTTTCAATCTCATCCTGGGTGTAGTACTCCAACCGGAAGGTGCCTCCACTGAAGCGGGAGCGGAGTGGGGAAGAGAGCATCGCGATACGGGTAGTTGCGGCGATAAGGGTGAATGGTGGTATCTCAAGTTGAACCGTGCGCGCGGAGGGACCCTTGCCGATGATGATATCAAGACGTCCCGACTCCATCGCGGGGTAAAGAATTTCCTCAATCTGTTTTGAGAGACGGTGTATCTCATCAATAAAGAGAATATCCCCGGGCGAGAGGTTGGTAAGAATGGATGCGAGGTCGCCCACGCGCTCTATCGCGGGACCGGAAGTAATCTTTATCTGCGCGTTCATCTCTTTGGCGATGAGATGGGCGAGCGTGGTCTTGCCGAGCCCCGGCGGTCCGTAGAAGAGGAGGTGTTCCGGCGCGTGCGAACGCTCTTTGGCCGCGGTAAGCAAAATACGCAGATTCTCTTTTATGTTTTCCTGCCCAATATAGTCGTCCCACACCGACGGGCGAAGCGCTTGGTCAAGAAAGAGGTCGTTTCCTTCGGGAACCGTGGGTGAGGAAGAGTTTTTCTCCGAAACTGTGGGACGCATAGACTTCAATTGTACGGCTAACTCATGGGAATGTACACCAAGGTAAATAAACCGATTTAGCTAGGTTTAGAGCCGTTTTCTGGTTCCCCATCTCCGCAGGGACAACGTAAGAAAGTTGATTGACATAAAATTGTTTGTGTGCTAGTCTGTTTGGACACAGGGAGAGAGAAAAAGAAAATCCTGTAGACGGTTTTTTGAAAAAAGAACGCAAAAAAGATTCCGATGAGGAGTTTTTTTGTTAGAGCCTGTTCATAATCTAACGCCTGAATGAAATGTTAAAAATTCGTTGCGAAAATCGCGGATTTTGAGGCAAGCTACTCGAGATACGCTGACGAAAAAGACGCGATTTGCAGCAGAATTTTGGACATTTCGGCAGGCAAGCTATGTTTTAGGCTTTATACCCTGGTTAGATATACGAACAGGCTCTTACCCATAGCGAGTTCCCGACAGAAATCTCTAAGCGATCAGCCCGTTTCGGCGGGTTTCAACATCTTACCGAGGACGTTCTGGAAGTTTGCTTCGGCTTACCCCTCTGCAACACTCCTTAGGTCCTATGTTCACTTTTAGTACACGTATTAGAAGTTTGATTGCTTAGAGATTTCTCTCTAGAACTGTGACACGCTTCCTCTGAAGCATTGCGACGCTACGAACCCGTCCGAATGCCAGCCCGACAGAGTCATTCTGGCGGGGATGAATCCTCTTTATCCGGGCGGATGTCGCTCATGCGAATTAAAAAAGAATGCTAAGCCCATAGTACACGGGCTTTTTGCGTATGCAACCGAAAAAAAGCAACGGGTCATTTAAAAAGAGAACAGTCAACACGAGCCGAATAGAAAATTCTAAAAACTAAACTCTAAATTCTAAACAAACCCTAAATCACAATACCTAAACGTACCCTTTTTGAGGTTTTGGATTTTACAAAATTGTATTTTGTTTAGGATTTAGGTTTTAGAATTTCGTATTTCAGGCGGTTTCTAGATTTACCACGCGCTCAAGTTCCTCAAGAGACGTTTCTCCGGTCAAAATTTTCAAAATACCATCCTGCGCCATGTTCGGAATGCCTTGCGGACGAGCAACCTCTGCAATTTCGCGCTCACTGGGGTTTTCGCGCACCACTTTTTCAATGGAAGCGTTCGAGCGGATGGCTTCATAGACACCGGTGCGTCCTTTGTAGCCGGTGTTGTTGCACTTGTCGCACCCGACCGGTGTCCACATACGAGTTTTGTTTGTCGGGTCGGCACTTGCGGGAAGTTCTGATAGGATTTTTGCAAAGCGTTCTTGCGTGCTCGCGTCTACCGGTACTTCCTTTTTGCAAACAGGACAGAGTCTACGCACCAGGCGTTGTGCCATCGCGAGGGTAATGGCCGAGACGATAGTCTTCGCGTTGACGCCAAGGTCTATGAGGCGGGGGAAGGTACCCGCCGCGTTGTTGGTGTGGAGGGTGGAGAAGACAAGGTGGCCGGTGAGCGACGCATTGATGGCGATTTCGGCGGTTTCTTCGTCGCGAATTTCACCCACCATAATCACATCGGGGTCCTGACGAAGGGCGGAACGAAGTCCCGAGGCGAAGGTGTAGTGCTTTGCGACTTCAACCTGGGTCTGCACGATACCCGAAAGGTGATACTCAATCGGGTCTTCAATAGTGATAATTTTGACCCCAGGTGTATGGATTTTACGAAGAAATGCGTAGAGCGTTGTCGTTTTTCCGCTTCCGGTGGGACCGGTCGTGAGGAGCATGCCGTTTGGTTTGCTGATTTCTTTTTCAATAACGTCGAGGAGGATTGGATGCATACCTAATTGTTCAAGCGGTACGGAAATTGATTTTGGGTCAAGGAGACGCATGACGATGGATTCACCGTAGGCACCGGGGAGGAGCGAGGTACGGATTTCAATCGATGTTTCGCCCAGGTTCACGCTGAAGCGTCCATCTTGCGCCTCTTCTTTGAGGTTGAGCTTGAGTCCCGAGAGAATTTTTATACGAGAGTTTACGAGGCCGTAGGTAACGCGGTCAAAGTGAAGTACCTCTTGGAGGATTCCATCAAGACGCAGGCGTAGTCCCACGTACGCCTCTTCCGGTTCAATATGAATATCGGATGCCTCTAGCGCGATAGCGGCTCCGAGAATAACCTCGACAAGACGGGAAATGCGATTCTGTGTTTTGGAAGCCAGAACTTCCTGTATTTGCGGGATGACATCCGCGAGATGTTTGATGTTGGTTGCCGCTTCCTTTACCGCGTTCATACTCATCTCCACGGTTCCCCCGTGGCTTATGGTCGCCTGTGAAATTTCTTCATAATGACTCCATGCTTTCTCAAGACTTTTGGTGGACGCCATAGTGACCTCAACTTGATAGCCCTTGTCCTGCAGTTTCTGAAGTGCCGTCTGCACTTCAGGGGTGTTCGGGGTGAAAATAGCTACGACAACTTTCTTTCCGTTTATGGAAAACGGAGCGAGTTTAGCCGCGCGAGCTTCGGCTTCGGGAATTAAACGAAGCGCGTCATTTTCTATGGAAATAGTCGCGAGGTTTACATACGGAACCCCATGTTTCTCGGCGAGAAAGGCGATAAGCTCCTCCTCTTCCTGAAGTCTAACTTCGCCAAGCTCTTTTTTCTCTTTGTCGTCGTTAATGAGGACCATGCCCGTTATTGTATAACAAAAATGCGAATATACGAATGGACGAATCTACGAATAGCTACGAATAAGACTTTCCCCTAATTCATAATTCTATATTCATTATTCGGAAGCGGTTGTGGTAATCTGTGGCTATGAACGGTATATATACCCTTGAACAGCTACAAAAACAAGCTAGTACCTTTGTACTAGGGCTTCAACCGTTTCCTCATCAGGCAACGGTGGTGGGTCTTTATGGCGACCTGGGGGCGGGGAAGACCACCTTTACGCAGGCGGTCGCCAAAGCTCTCGGCGTTACCGAACAAATCACTAGTCCTACATTTCTTATCTTCAAAAAGTACCCGTTACTTGTTACCAGTTCCCGTTACCGTTCTCTTGTCCATATTGACGCTTATCGGTTAAAAAACAGCGACGAACTACGCAAACTCCGCTTTGACGAGCTTCTCTCGGATCCCACAAACCTCATTCTCGTAGAATGGGCGGATAAAGTGGCGGACCTCCTCCCTCAAGACCACACGAAACTCCACTTTGAATTCGTAGACGAGGCTACCCGCCAGATACGGTCATAAAGTGCTACAATTCTCCTATGCTAAAAGCGACTCAAACGGTTGAAAACGCCTCTTCCGGAAAAAAGAAAGGAAAGGCCGAGGAACCTAAACTCCTCGTCCTTATCGACGCGCATGCGGTCCTGCATCGCGCGTATCACGCGCTACCGCAGTTTACGAGCTCGCGTGGCGAGCCGACCGGGGGGCTGTATGGTCTCTCCACGATGATTCTCAAAATCATCACGACCTTTCACCCCGACTATATTGTCGCCGCCTACGACCTTCCGAAGCCGACGTTTCGGCACGAGGCGTACAAGGCCTACAAGGAGGGACGAGCCAAGGCGGATGAGGCACTTGTGTCGCAGATGATACGTTCGCGAGAGATTTTTGGTGCCTTTAACATTCCTATCTACGATAAGGAAGGATTTGAAGCGGACGATGTGCTCGGAACCATCGTGCAAAAGATTCAAGATTCAAGATTCAAGATTCAAGATTCTGAAATTAGAATTGTCATCGCAACGGGCGACATGGACGCGCTTCAACTGGTGAGCGACAAAAAGGTGCAGGTCTTTACGCTGAAGAAAGGAATTAACGACACGATTTTGTACGACGAAGAAGCGGTGAAGGCGCGGTTTGGGTTTGGACCGGAGCTCCTGCCCGATTTCAAAGGGCTCAAAGGCGACCCGTCCGACAACATCAAAGGTGTCGCGGGTATTGGGGACAAAACGGCGACCGACCTCATTACGAAGTTCGGTTCGGTTGAAAGTATCTACAAGACCCTGAAGAAGGGAAAAGAAAAACTCCTCAAAGAGGGCGTACGCGCCAGGACCATAGAGCTCTTGGAAAAAGGGAAAGAAGAGGCCGAGTTCAGTAAACTCCTCGGCACCATTCGTCGTGATGTGCCGATAGATTTTTCTTTGCCGGAAAAGCTCTGGTGCGAGAGTGTTGATTTGCCGAAGGCGGAAGCGCTTTTTACCCAGCTTGAGTTTAGACAACTTTTGCCGAGGCTAGAGGAAGCGGTGAAGAGAATAGGGAATAAGGAAAAGGGAATACAGGAGGATACTCCCACCACCCCGCCTCGCGGACTCGGCACCCCTCCTCAGGCAGGAGGGGGGGAGAAGAAACCGGCAACTCCGCGAAAGACACAAGAGGGGCCGTCGCAAGCTTCGCTTACGGACGCGCTTGCGACATCGGGTATTCCTCCGCAGGAGCTTAAAGAAGCCAGTGTGGCGCTTTGGCTCATCAATTCTGCACTCACCAATCCGACGATTGACGATATTTATGGGTTTGCACAAACACGAGAGTGGAAGAAAGCACGCGAAGCGGTCTTTGACGAGCTCAAGGCGCGGAAACTCACGCGGGTGTTTGAAGACATTGAGCGACCACTCATTCCTGTCGTTGACCGTATGAATGAGCGAGGAGTACATGTGGATGTTTCGTATCTCCAAGGTCTCTCCAGGGAGTACCACAAAGAGCTGTCCCTTCGAGAAAAGGATATTGTGAAGATGTCTGGTGTAGAGTTCAATATCAACTCTCCCAAACAGCTCGGTGAGGTCTTGTTCGTCAAAATGGGACTCAAAGCGCTTCGGCAAAAAAAAACGGCGGGAGGGGCTCTCTCTACCAAAGAGAGTGAGCTTGAAAAAATGCGCGAACTCCATCCGATTATAGGCAAGATTTTGGAGTATCGCGAGTTTCAGAAATTGCTTTCAACCTATATTGATAACATTCCGGCAATGGTTGGAGCGGACGGCAGACTCCACGCCAAGTTTCTTTCGGCAGGGAGTACGACGGGACGTATGGCGTCGCAAAATCCGAACCTTCAGAACATTCCCATTCAAACCGAGCTCGGGCGACGTATCAGGAACGCCTTTTGCGCGGAGACAGGAAACAAATTGGTATCCATAGACTATTCGCAGATAGAGCTTCGTATCGCGGCGATACTCTCGGGGGATAAAAAGTTTGTCCAGATTTTCAAGAACGGAGAAGACGTGCACACGTCGGTCGCGGCTGAAGTGTTTAACGTCGCGCAGGCTAAGGTCACCAAAGAAATGCGCCGTCAGGCGAAGGTGATTAACTTCGGTATTCTCTACGGTATGGGGGTAAACTCGCTTCGCCATGCCCTTTCCGAGGGGGGACTGCCCATCTCGCGCGAAGACGCGCAGATGTTTTTTGATGAATACTTTTCACGGTTTTACGAACTCGCCGGCTATCTTGAGGAAACAAAGAAAGTCGCGCATACGCAAGGCTTTACCGAGACGCTTTTTGGAAGACGACGTTATCACGAAGCCATTCACTCCAACATTCCCTATATTCGTTCCTCCGCGGAGCGACAGGCCGCGAACGCCCCAATGCAGGGAACCGGCGCGGACATTGTGAAGCTCGCGATGGTACGCGTGGACGAATATCTTAAAGCGGAGAAATTGGATAAAGACGCCTCACTCATTCTCCAAGTACACGACGAATTGGTCTATGAAGTGAAGGAAGAGCTTGCGGAGAAAGTGGCGCTCGCAATAAAACACATAATGGAGCAGGTACTGGACCCCAAAGTCACGCACGGCGTACCGATTGTTGCGGAGGCTTCTATTGGGGACAATTGGGGGGAGATGGAGAAAATTAGAACGTAGTAAGTAGAACGTAGAAAGAAAAGAGAAAAACTCTTTGACAGAAAAAAAAGAGAGTGGTAAGGAGTGACTTCTTCTACCCCCAAGTATATACTAGCACTAGATTTATCAACGTTATATACACGCAATATATGTCTAAGTTTGAACAGTTCAATGAAGCCCCTCCTGCAGAAATGAATCAGGAAGCAATAGAGCAAGACTACAAAGGGTGGTCCGACGAAGTGGAAGACGCGGCAAAAAATATTCGTGGTCTGCTTTCGCAGGGAAGAATCGGAGCTCGTTCGTTTTCCTCGCATAATTGGCAACGGATGTTTACGGACGGCGCTCGTCTAAGCGAATCATACAAAGCTTCGGGAGACACTAATCGAGCTGAAGAAATAGTGGGAAAGACAGAAGGTCTTAAAGCAGTGCTAGGGGAGGCCCTTGAATTATTTGAAAAAAACACTCCCAACGAGCCACAGTTCGGTCAACCCGATAGTCGATTAAGTTACACAACTATGGCGGGAGTCTTTGAACTGGTTGGTGACGCGGAAAAGGCCGCAAAGTACAGGAAATTCGCCGAAGAATCCAAAAAGGTTTAATGCTTTTTACGATCAATCCCAGCCGAGACCCGGCTGGGATTTTTATTGAAAAGTAACGGAGCAAAGCGTAGTATACTTTTCATAACCCCGTGTAATAGGGGATTTGAGAATAAGAACCAGTGTTTGATAGTGAATACGAAACCAAGAGCATTAACAGCAAATTAAAGATTTTATTACACGGGGTGGCGATTTATATACTCGCTTTACTCGTTATAAATCAGCCATGCTCTACTTCTTCCACGGCTCGGACAAAGACAGCGCGCGCGAAAAGGCAAACGCGCTTATTCAAAGTTTGCAGAAAAAGAAGCCTGACGCGGAGCTCTTTCGCCTAGACCCGAGTAGTAGGGGAGAGTTTGCGCTTGAAGAAGATCCCTCAAACTGGTTTGACGCAAAGCTTACCGAGCTTGCAGGGTCGCAAGGACTTTTCAATAGTAGCTATATCGTGTATCTCACGAGTGTGCTGGAGGACAAAGACGTGAAGGAAGTATTTCTCCACCGACTGGAAAAGATAGGGGAGTCACCAAACATTTTTGTGGTGCTTGAGGGGGAAGTGGACAAGAAGACACTGCTCACGATAACGAAGACGGCGGAGAAGGTTCAACTGTTTGAGGGCAAAGAAGAAAAGAAAAAGCCTGATTTTAATATCTTTTCACTCACGGATGCATTTGGAAAAAGGGACAAAAAAAATTTGTGGGTTCTCCTCCAAAAGGCGGTTGCAAGCGGAGCCGTTCCCGAAGAAATTCACGGTATTTTGTTTTGGCAATTAAAATCCATGCTGGTAGCTTCTACTGCCAAAACCGCGGGGGAGGCGGGAGTTGCACCGTTTGTCTTTACGAAGGCAAAAAGTTTTCTCAAAAACTATACCGAGGAAGAACTAAAAACACTTTCGGGAGTATTCGTGCGTATGTATCACGACGCCCACCGTGGTATTCACAATTTTGACATCGCACTTGAGCGTCTGATTTTGACCCTCTAAAAAATAATTACAGGGCAGACCTGTAATTAGTATGGTAATAAAAACGCGCACCTCCACTTGGGGTGCGCGAGATGTTGATGTTTGCGGCGTTCTAAGGTTGAGCCAAAGCCTGGAAATCAGGGAAGTCTTTGAAGCTCCACAGTGAGGGTTTTCCCGCTCCGAAAGGAACCGCGACCGTTGAACCGAGGGTGTACTCACTTGGTACCTGATGCGGTTGCCGTACGAGCGTCAGAGTACTTTTCGGCGGTGAGAGTTCATAGTGCCGTAAGGCATTGCAGGAAAGGAAGTTCACCAGGTTGGTGTATTCCGGTGTTCCTTCTGGTCCCAACGCACCTTCTTCCTCAAAGATTTGTATAATACGCGGAAGGGCTTCAATAAGGTTCCAAATACCGCACATTGCGTCGGCGCACTCCTTAAATCCCTTCGGCCAGATGGCATCATCAAGACCGTTAATCGTTTTTGGATGTCCGCTTACCATCAGGCGACGTATTTCTTGCATGTCGCGAAGCAATTTCGCCGGCGGTCTGCATACGTTGTGGTTCTTTCCGTGCGTGTCATTTTCGCGAAGGTATCCATAGTGAACCGCTAGTTCAAAAACGACGCGGCCTTCCATGTCCATAAGAGTCGGCACCACACGCGTGTCGCTTAAGTGACACCAGGTCATATTGAGCCCGGGAACGAGGTTGTACACCTGTTCAAACGCTCCTAGCGCAGCGTATTCACACTCCGAATCATCCCATAATTTTCTCGGGTGCTCGTTATGCCAAAGTGTGTGAGCCTTCTTTCCGTTAGGACTCTTTTCAGTCGCGATGACCTCATAGCAACCGCGCAGGTTTGGATGCATGTAATTGCTGATGCCGTCGTCGGCGTGAGTCGTCTTGCTTTTTGGATAAAGCTTGAAGAAGCGAAACCCCTGCCTTATTGCCACCCGGACTGTCGCAGGTAATGTGTCTTCACGAAGTTTAATCACCGGATGGAGCTCAAATTCGGCATCAGGGTTCTTTGCGTCGCGGACGTTGTGCCCGTGCCTCTTGTATCGCGTAGCATCATCTGCATTGAGAAGAGGAGGTTTGGTATTTCCCATCCCGAGATAGTGGTGAAAGATGTACATCATAATCCGGATAAGGTACTCAAAGAGTTCATCTTGTCGCGGGTGTCCATGTCCGTTGGTCGGTTTAGGTATCGTTATAGAGTCCATAGTTTTTACGGTTGGTTCAGTCGTTTCGGTTGTCAAAGCCTTCCACATCCTATCCGCAAAGGTATAAAAAGCAACCCCGATCGACCGATGAGTCGAACGGGGCTAAGAAAGTACCTGAAAGGATGTAGTCAGGCGCTGTGTGCGAGGATTCGAGACGGGAGTGTAAACTGCCCCGTTTCTTTTGAGCGTACCGGTGCGCTTCGCGTATCATTGGCCGTAACTGTGTCGGTGCGAGCATCGCAATCGAACCCGGCGAGATGGCGTCTGCGCCTGCGTCAATGGCGAGTCTTCCATCGTTTGCGCAACAGAGTCCGCCTCCGGCGATGATTGACTTATTGATACCGAGTTCGCGCACCTGCTCCAGCCACTCGATGAGAAACGGTTTGAGCGGGGCGCCTGAGAGACCTCCTGCAAATCCAGGGAAACGCTTGGCCATCGGTGATTCTTTCGGGTCGTCGGTGCCAAAGAGTGCTTTCCAGTCAACCGGAGGAGTCCTCGTTGCCCATTTCGGCTGTTTCCCGAAAGGAAGGGTGTTGCAGAAGCAAATGGCGTCACAGCGAGGGTGATTCGCGATGCGGAGCATTGAGTGTGGATGGGCTTCGGGACCGAATTTCAGCGTAAGTGGTATCGAGTCGGGGAGAAGTTTCTCCGCCATCTCAAGCATCGGCACCACTGTGTCGATGAGGTCGTTGGGGTCTACTCCGCCATTCGGACACGAGCGGTTCACCTGAATGCCCCAGTCGGCGTGAAAGTGTTCATCCCGCTTTGCGACCGCGAGCCGATGAAATATCGCCTCCATTTCCGCCTGCTGTCCTTCGGGGGTCGGTTGCAGGGACATAACCGAAATCAAAAACGGATCAGTGAACCTCTGCCACCAACCAGCCTTAATGCAGAACTCAAGTCCCGGGCCACTTAAACTGACCGCATTCAGTACCCACTGTTTCCGTCGGTTCACAATGATGCATCGGGGAATCCACTCTTTGGGCGTTACGCCGTCATCTTTGAGTGGCATATTGCCGCGTCGAGGACCAAAAGTGGTGGTTTTGGTTACGATGGTTGAACCTCAAAAGTCGAGGCCGAATAGGTGAAGTAGTCGGTGATACCAGTAACCACCTCCATCGAGGTTGGTTGCGCCAGATGCTTGGAACACGCGCCTAAAATACACTCCGCGTATCGGTAGAGTCATAATAAAGAACTTTCCTTACAGGGTTATGGTTGTTCAGTGCTTATCCTAGCTCTTGAAATCAGAAACGCAAGTCACTCATACGATGCAAGTGCCCGCCAAAGCAACTCGCGCTTTTCAAGCGACTTTTTCCAGATACTGTTGGAGCGGTTCCCGTTTATCTGAAGTCCTGTGGAAAAGTTTATCTTTTTTGCAAAAAGTGCAATATTTTCTCTACGGGTGATGGTGATTTCATTATAGGTGCTGTCCACTTTACTTTCTATGCCGAAGTTTTTAAGCAGGTGTTGCACAAGACGTAACATTTTAGCATTGTGTTGGTAGCCTCGAACCGCTCTGCGTTTGCCGATAAAGTACACGGAACCTTCATCGTCAAAGAAAGCTCTAAGAAATGACCGTTGCAGAGGGAGCTGCATTTTGGAAATTTCTTTCAATAAATCTCGCGCTGTGCGTCCTACATATTCAGCAAGTTCTACATTGTAAAAACTACTTTTGTACACTCCTGGAAGTGACTCATATCTTTTGGGAGGGAACGGATAGATTTCTTTCATACATAGGCAAACGTGGTTATGAAGAGAAAGACTGCGGTTGGTATACACACAACCTCTCCGCGAGATATCCCCATCGAAGATAAGATGTCCGATTAAGGATATTAGGCGCGCATTCCAGCGTGAAAAAGGCATTGGATGTCGGTCCATTCGACTTTTTCCCCGAACACTTCGGCTATAATTGTTGAATCTTAGTATTCTTGCTAATCGAATTTCTTGACGTCGTTCTTTGTTTAGTGGAATGTGTCGTATGTGAAAGTATATTGAAGTTTTTGGTCGTCCTATTTTCCGAACAATTTGGTTTATCGTAAGACCTTTTCGACGAAGGCTAATGCACCGTTCCTTGAAAGATACCATAGTACGATAATGATAGCATACTATCTTTCGTTATCCGCCCACTTGGAATCGAACCAAAATCAATTGCTTAAAAGGCAACTGCTCTACCATTGAGCTATGGGCGGGTATATACTCGCCATGCATATATACCATATTCTAGAGAAATGGTGAAGTTAGAGTGGCAAATCAAACGCGAGAGCGCCCGCTCCGGTGAGAAGAAGGGAGAATGCAATGATGGCAGTCAGAAAGAAGAGGTGACGGCGGTGTTCAATATGCTGACCGTGTTTACCTTTAAGGTAGTAACCTTCAAGTGAAAGGATAAACACAGCGAGTGCCGCTACTTGAGTGTAGATGCCGACAATAAGCATTACGGCAAGGACGATTTCAATGACCGCGAAAGGGGTGACATAGCGGTGTCCTTGTTTGAGACCGAGCGCTTCAAAGAGTGCGCCGTGCTGCCCACGTCCACGGCCTAGGGTGTGGCGACCAAAATCAAGAAAGACAACTCCGAGAGCAATGCGAAGGAGTAGGGGGGCGAAGAAACTTAGGTTGAGTAAATCGGGAAAGACGTTGAGCATGGTATAAGAATACCATGAAGTATGAAGTATGAATACCGAAGTATGAAGATGACATTGTTGTCCTCGTTCCCGTTACTTGTTACAGTGCCTGTTATGATGTTTTTAATTCTTTACAACATTCGAAGCGTGCATAACGTAGGCTCTATCTTTAGAACCGCGGACGGGGCAGGGGTGGAGAAGTTGCATCTCATCGGGATGACACCGACACCGATAGATCGATTTGGTCGCGCTCGGAAAGATTTGGCAAAGGTTGCGCTTGGTGCCGAGGCGAGTGTCTCGTGGGAATATCACAAGACTATTTCACCTCTGATGCAAAAACTCCGAAAAGAAGGAGTGGGTATTGTCGCTGTGGAGCAGGACCCTTCTTCAATTAATTACAAAAAGTTCGCACCGTATGGCTCTGTCGCCTATATTGTGGGGAACGAAGTAGACGGCATTCCGAAAAGTATACTCAAAAAGTGTGACTACATCATTGAAATCCCGATGCAGGGCAAAAAAGAATCACTCAACGTGTCCGTGGCGACAGGAATTATTCTGTTTCAGGTTGTCTCCCTACACAAGGAGCATCAATAGCCGTATTTTCGCGAGTCTATGAGTTTGCCGTCTGCGTCTACGAGCTCTACTATTTCTCGATTGGTGCGCCACAGCGTGGTACTCCGGCCGAAATATACACGCCATTCTCCACTGAAGAAACGCGGAGAGTCTTTAAAATTATTGACACACTGACTGTAGTTGATGCGATTGAATACAAACGCCTGACAGCTCCCATCCGATTGCAGACTCTTTGGGATACTTGTGGGAACCGTACAGCGGGGAATGGTTTTGACAAAGTCGTAACACGCGTCGCTGAGCGCGTTTGGCTGAAGAGGAAGCGGATAGTCTTTGGGAGCTGGACACTGCAGGGACAGGCTTGGGGCAAAGGTTTTTCCTTTGCTCAAAAAACCACTGCATAGGTTCTCTTCAAAGCCATCTCCCGAAGCGAAAACTCCCATGGGTGATCGTCCGGAAATAAGGTACGCCCGATTTCCCGGCTTGAGTCGTATCGGGTCGGTACCCCCCACATTCTCCAGGAAGTAAAGCTTCCATCCCTTCCCGACGCTCTGTCCACTAAGGCTTACTCCGCTTCGTATCGCAAGCCCGCTGATGTCAACGTCATAGTTGTTTTTGGTGGAGGCCTGTATCACGACATACTCGCGGTCCACGGAGGTACTTCGAGAAAGTGAGGTGATGGTGAGTGCCCCGCGAAGAGGAGACAGATTTGTTGAGGTGGTGTCGGCCACCGGAGTTTGGTAAATAACTCCGTTCGTTTGTGGTGGAGGGACAGCGGTATTTGCGGGAGCCGGGACCGTCCGTGGCGGATTTTTTGCAGATGCGGGTATCACCATCATTTTTGGAGTGGAGGTTGCGTGAGGCGCTTGCCTCTCCGTTTGGTGGGTTTTCCCGTTTAGCCAGATAATCCCAAAAACAAGGAGAACTCCCGCAAACCATTTTATGTCATCCATCCCGTAGTGAAATTTCAGGTCGTCCCATGCGGGACTACCCTAAAACTTAATCTAGACTGATAAGAATTCTAATATCCGAGACACCCGTCAATGTTGGTAGGACCCCCGCGACCTAAAATTCTACTACGGGACCATCGTGTGTTAATTGTAGAACAAATTGTGTGCTTTCCCAAATCAGTGGTTTGTATTTTTTGGTATACTTAATCAGTGAAACGCTTTTTTGTAATTCTTCTCGTGTCGTGTTGTGGAACCGCTCTCGTGGTCGCCTTGAGTATACTTCGCTCACCCTTACTTTCTTTTGGTGATGTTCGGCATCTGTTCGCTGGTGTCTTTTTTACCGAAAGTATTACTCCCGAAGACCTGCAGGAAATCTATACTCGTGCTACCCACGGAGAACGTAAATTGCGGGTGCTTATTGTTCCCGGACACGACAACGATGCGTGGGGTACCGAATTTCGAGGTGTACACGAAGCGGATATGACCGTAGAGCTTGGAGAAGAACTCGCGCGTGTTCTCGCACTCGACTCTGCCTTTGAACCGATACTCACTCGAACGAAGGCGGGTTATACACCTGAGTTTCAGAATTACTTTGGAACGGAAAATGACACCATCGCCACATTTATTGCCGAAAAGAAGCAAACGATGCGCGAGCTCGTGCGTGCCGGTAGTGTGCATCTTACCGATGGCGTCTTGCACAACTCCGCGCCAAATGAGGTCGCCCGCAAACTCTATTCCATTAATAAGTGGGCAAACGAACATCGGGTTGATATTGTCCTTCATCTGCACTTCAATGATTATCCCGGCAGACGAAATGAAAAAGCAGGGCGGTACAACGGTTTCGCACTTTATGTCCCCGATGCACAGTTTTCAAATGCGCGCGCAAGCAAAGTTGTGGCGCTGTCGCTTCTTAAGCAATTTTTGAAGTTTTACGCCGGAAGCAATTTGCCGATTGAAGATAACGGGGTAGTGGAAGACCAGGCACTTATCGCAACTGGTTCCTACAACACCTTGGACCCCGCCTCCGTCCTCATCGAGTACGGTTATATTTACGAGCAAAAGTTTGTGGACCCCGAGGTGCGCAGTCGAATCTTCAAAGAACTCGCGTTCCAAACCTACCAAGGGCTTAATCGTTTCTTTGGAAAGAATGGGGAGATTTTTCAAAAATATCCCACAACACTCCTCCCGCACACCTGGAATGAACCACTTGCCCCCGGAGAAACCGGAAATCCCAGTGTGCTTTCACTGCAAGCCGCCCTTCTCTTTGAAGACCTCTATCCTCCGGCAGGCAGGAGCAAGCGTGACTGTCCGCTCACGGGAAGTTTTGGTCCTTGCACAACACTTGCGGTGCAGGGTTTTCAACAAAAATATGGATTACCTCCTTCCGGGAACGTGGGAGAACTCACCCTCCAGAAGCTGAATGAAAAATATAGCCGCTAAGAAGCGGAATATCTAAAAACGAAATTCTAAAATCTAAACAAATTCTAAAATATAAATTACAAAGCTGTAAACGAACCCTGTTTCCGCCTTTAGTTTTTGTGATTTGTTTAGAGTTTAGGTTTTAGAATTTAGGATTTTCTGTAATTCCTCTCTGACTACCGTCGCGTCATCCCACACTTCCTTTGTGCCGCGGGGTCCCATAATAAACGGGTCGGTGCCCTTGCCAGTGATGAGTACGACGTCGCCTCTGGTTGATTTTTGGAGCGCGGTACGAATGGCCGTTCTGCGGTCAAGAATGAGAAGTGGTTCTTTGTACTTCATTCCGGCAGCCATTTCGCGAATGATGTGTTCGGGGTCTTCATCGTACGGGTCTTCATTGGTCAGAATAACCTCATCACAGTATTTCTCCGCAATACCCGCCATCACCGGGCGTTTCCAGCTGTCTCTCCCTCCTCCGGTATTTCCTAAAATACAGCGCTTGTATTTTCCCGCATAGGTTTGGTAGAGCTTCTCCAGGGAGTCGGGAGTGTGGGCGTAGTCCACAATGACCGAAAAGTCAGCCCCTTCTATCTTTTGCGCGCGTCCCAAGATACCCCCCATCTTTTTGATACCCGCCTGAATTTTTTCCAGGGGTATTCCCAGAGTGTCCGCGTAGGTGACTGCGGCAAGAATGTTGTACATATTAAATTTCCCGGGAAGGGTAGACTCTATTCGGACACCCACCGCCTCGGATGACCTCGGCACCTCCCTTGTTAAGGGAGAGACACCCCTCCCCGCCGAAGACGGCGGTACTCCCCTTGTTAAGGGAGAGACACCCTTCCAGTTGAAGGACACCCCTTCTGACGTCACCACCGACCCTCCGGCATCTTTTTCGCTGTATGTTTTTTTGGTGCCAGTAAACACTTCCAGAAATCGGTGCGCTTCAGCGTCGTCACCGTTTACGACGAGTATTTTATTTCTCTTAGGTGATTTCTCAAGTTCACGCGCGATGGACACTTTGGCGCGGATATAGTTTTCGTATGACCCGTGTGACTCAAGGTGTTCCGGCGCGAGGTTGGTAAAGATAAGCGCGTTCAGGAAAATAAATTTGTGCCTAAACTGGCGCGCGCCTTCGGAGGTCATCTCAATTACGGCATGGGTACAGCCTGCGTGCACCGCCTTGCGTAAAAATCCTTGCAGAAAAAAGCGTCCCGGCATTGTCATTTTATGGAGGTTCCGCTCTTTTTTGTCGCCAATTTTGAAATGAATGGTAGAGGCGTGTGCGGTTTTATACCCCGCTTCATCCAAGAGTGCGCTTACGAGTTCCACTACCGAGCTTTTCCCCTTGGTTCCGGTAACGGCAATCACCTGCATTTTCCGAGAAGGGAAGCCGTAGATGAGGGCACCAAGAAAGGCGAGCAGGTAATGGTAGGGAAGCTTTACGGTCGCCCAAAAACCGGTTCGCGATGACTTTTTCGGTGCAGGTATTTTTGGTGTGTCCATTATCGTTATCTTAAGTTCTAAACCAAGACGAGCAGTCTATTTCCCCAACACCTTGAGCGCGTGCTTCACGCGCTCACTGGTAGTGGACACATGCTCGGGGAGATTTTTGAGCGCTTCGCGCGCCTCGCCGTGTGAATAGCCGAGAGATTTTAGCGCTTCAAGCGCGTCCACCTCTTCTTTGAGGGTGGTCCCTTCTTCGCCTTTACCTAACTTATCTTTGAGCTCAAGTACGATTTTCTCCGCGGTTTTCTTGCCGATACCCGAAATCTTGGTGAGGTAGGCGACTTCACCCGACGTAATGGAACGACGGAGGGTTTGAGGTGTGGCGACGTTCACGATATTGAGTGCTGTTTTTGGACCGATACCCGGGACACTTAAGAGAAGCTCAAACAACCGAAGGTCCGCGTCATCCAGAAAGCCAAACAGCTCCTCCGTGTCCTCACGCACCGCATGGTGAGTCTGTAGCTTTGCGGTCGCGCCGATTTTGAGACGTCGAAGCGTTTCGTCGGTGACAAAGACGCGGTAGCCCACTCCGCCCACGTCAATAATGGCGAACTTTGCCTCTTTCTCCACAACAGTGCCGGAAACGTAGGAAATCATAAAAATTAGTATATCAGCTTTCTAGCTTGTTAGCTTTCTAGCCCGCATTCGTTGCTTTTTTCGGCAATCTTTGCTAGTCTTGCTTTCATTCCTAAGAAGCTAAAAAGCTAGTTAGCTAGGAAGCTACACTATGGCAATAACCAGTTCAGCAAAAAAGGCCCATCGTTCCTCGCAGAGAAAGCGAGTGTTCAACGTGCGCCGAAAGCAGGACGTTGATAACACCCTTAAGAAAATTAAGAAGCTTGTCTCGGAAAAGAAAGTAGCGGAAGCCCTTAAGCTCATGCCGACCGCCTACAAGGCGCTGGATAAGGCGGCAAAAGAGCACACCCTTAAGAAGGGAACTGCCGACCGAAAGAAATCTCGCCTGATGAAACTCATCGCGCGAACAAAGTGACACTAACGTAATTTCGGAATTACGTTAGTGTCATCCCCACGAAAGTGGGGATCCAGAATGGATTCCCGCTTCCACTTGAATGACATTAGAAACAAGCTCCTCTGGTGGGGAGTTTTTTCTTTCTCGCAATGAGAGTATAGTACTCACCATCTATGCTTATGAGCTCCATCCTTACCGTATTCGGACTCGCGCTCTTTGAGATTATCTCAAGCGCGGATAACGCGATTATCAACGCGGAGGTGCTCCGCACGATGTCCGAAAGAATGCGACGGTGGTTCCTTTTCTGGGGGATACTGTTTGCGGTGTTTGTGATTCGTGGACTCTTGCCATGGGCGATTATTTGGGCGACGGTACCCTCACTTGGTCCCATTGGTGCCTTCACCGCTGCCTGGTCAAGCGACCCTATGGTACACACCGCCATAGAAAAGTCAGCTCCAATCCTCATGGCGGGTGGAGGTATCTTTCTCATCTTCCTGTTTCTTCGTTGGCTCTTTTTGGAGGAGAAGCACTTTGGACTTCCTGGTGAACGTTTCTTTGTTGAGCAGGGTGTTTGGTTTTACGCCGTTGTGTCGGTCCTGCTCTCGGTTGTGGTCTGGCTCGCGCTCCACATTGACCCTCTGATGGCGTTCGGGGCTGTTATCGGGTCAACTGCTTTTTTCATTACGCACGGGTTCAAGGAAAACGCGGAGCATGCCGAAAAAGAGTTACTTACAGGTTCTTTTGCGAAATCGGACTTCAGTAAAATCCTGTACCTTGAGGTGATTGACGCGACATTTTCTTTGGATGGGGTACTTGGTGCATTTGCCTTTACACTTTCAATTCCGCTCATTCTTATTGGGAACGGCATTGGAGCCATTGTGCTTCGGAAACTTACGGTCTCAAATATTGAGAAGGTCAAGAAATATGTCTTCCTGAAAAACGGAGCCATGTATTCCGTCTTCTTTCTCGGTGCTGTTATGCTCCTCCACGCGTTTCATATACCGGTACCCGAGTGGGTATCGCCCCTTGTGACCTTTCTCATTGTCGGTTACTTTTTTTGGAAATCACGGTGTTTTCTTTTCTGCGAGCCCGTTCGTGAGTAGCGCACTCTTTTTTCGGTCCAGTCGGTACTTCTGTATCGCGAGGGTAAACCATGCTCCCGCAGTGAGAATGGTTGAAGTGCTCGCGGTCCAGAGCGAGAGCGTGCTGTAGGTGAACGCGAACACGGCAAGCACCGTGCCGGTCATAAGGCTTGATGAAAGTGCGGGTTTGTCTTTGCTAAAGAGAAGCGGAATGAGGGCAACAATGAATATCCACTGTCCGATGGAGAATACGATATCTTGCCAGGTCATAGCAGAAGCATAGCATCTGGCAGGTGCAACGAAAAACACCCTTCGGGGTGTTTTTCGTTTCTGTCCTCCCGCGTGGAATCGAACCACGATCGACAGATCCGCAATCTGTCATCCTATCCGTTGAACGACGGGAGGGTGCTGTGCATAGTAGTATTTTTCTCGTGTTCTGGCAACAAAAATCTCCCCGGCTTCCGTGTATGAGGATACGGAGCTCGGGGAGAGAGTATTCGTTGGGAAAGCAGGTGTTTGGGGTGGGTAGTTTGTGTTCCTGTCTGTCCCAACGGGATGGTTACTAAAGTAACAGTAGCAGGTGGGGTAGTCCTGTCAATTTACTGTACAGACTCAGAACCGAAGGTATTCCATAATCCGCTTGGCGAGTGGCTCCTGTAGTTCCTTTTCTTCCAGGTAGTTCAGAAGAAAATCCCGTACCGTTTCGGAATCCATGTCGGTAAGGGGGATGACCGAAAGGGGGGCGGTAAGACTTTTTGCCTTGATAAGCAATTTGGCTGGTTCCACAGGAGTCACAAAAAAAGATTCCAAAGCGCTCCACGACTCAAAGGTCTTGTTGGTCCAGAGTCCCCGATTGGTCAGTTCGTAGGTGATAAGACGGGGTTCTTGGAGTGTGCGAAGAAAAAGCGAGATGGTACTGATCACGACAAGTATCGCAAAGAGCGTGTTCTGGAGAAGTATCGCGGTCACCATGATGGAGAGTGCAATAATACCAACCGCGAAGTACCAATCGGGCGTATGTGGCTCGGCGGGTCGGTCGTAGGCTTTCCACGTGAGGCTAGTGGCTGACATAGTGATAAAATTACCAATTTTCAATTACCAATTTTCAAAAACAGCATAGTTACTTCCGCGTTTGATATGGTGAGTGCGGTGAAAAAAATAATAGCGCAGAGTGTGGCGGAGATAAGGCACCAGGTGCACCACTCTTTCAAGATCAAGGCTTGAACGGCGGTCAGGTAAACCGAAAAAAGAAAAGCAAGGCCGGAAACGATGAGAAGTGTTACTTCTACTGACCCCGTTTTCATTAACGGGTACATAACAAGCAGAGAGTAACAAAGCAGTAGCAAGGAGTAGTACAGGATACCGAGTATCTCAACTGGAATGTGCATAAAGCGCGAGTAGTCGCTGTGCACGACGGGGTCGCAGGAGTGCCCAATGGGGCAGACGAGTGGCGCTGGCTGTTTTTTCTTAAAGTGAATGAAGAGCGCGATGGAAAATCCCGTGAGCGCGCAGAGGATGATAATCGTGAGAGGAATCGTTGTCATTCCGACAGTATATCACGAAGCTCTTTGGTCTTAGAAATTATCAGTCCGAATCTTCATCCACAGTACTCCCACCATGTTGGTGCCGTTACCATCTGGACCCACACCCCAGAAGCTATCAATCGGGGAGTTTTCATAAATTATTCGGGAACCACTTTTTTTCAATGCGTCTCGCACAGTCTCGTGCTGTATAAATTTTGCTTGCAGGATTTCTTCCATCACGGCGACTTTCTTTTCCTGCCAGTCCTTTGGTTGTGCCGATTTGTGCTCGTGTGCGATGTTTTGGGCCTCTTCTGGACAACCTGCTTGCAAAATGAGCTTTGCAATCGCTGAGCTTACCTCGGAAAACTTCTTCCACTGAAATGTGTGTTCTGCCGTCGGGAAGCGCTTGTTCCAAATCTCTATTCGATGTGCCGAAAAGTTGTTAAGCGCGTCAAAGCTCGGAGTGTAAAAGTACACTACCTCATCTGTTTCTCTATTTAATCCTTCGCTTGAAATCGGAATCATTCTAAATTTATTTCCGCCACAGTGCGGAGGGGGCGAGATTCGAACTCGCGAACGGTGTAAACCGTTAGAAGTTTTCAAGACTTCCGCACTAGACCGCTATGCGACCCCTCCGCGCTATGGCGGATTTTTTATACTATTTCATTGAGCACGCTGAGATACTCGCACTTTCTCCAATTCATCAAAATTCTTTAGCCAACTCTTCTCGGAGTAATGTTCCTCGCAGTGACAGTTCGGGCAGATTAATTCTAAGTTTTCAAGACTGTTGTTGCTTCTATCTCTGTTTTTGTGATGCACTTGCAGTATTTCAAATCTGGCATAACCACAACGTTCGCAACTCTTACCGCGCGCTCGTAACAGCTGTATTTTTAATCCTTGCTGGTACTTTACTTTGTCGTGTGGACGATTGAATTTATATTTCAGACCCGTTCTGCTTTTATTAGAGCAACCTCTGCTACAGGTCTTTCTATGTAAACTTGCCAGAATGGCCTTTCCGCAAATCATGCAGGGTTTTTCTTTTCTGCACGCGAGTCCGTAGCAAGTTTGGCCACAGAAAGCTCGCCCTGCACTTCTTTCAAGTTCACAAGGTCTTCGATAAAGTACCTTACTGCAGACGATACATTTAGTGTTAGGTTTTCTGGCATATGGCTCCGGCACTCATCCAGTATACCACAAACATATTCCGCGTTGATAATAACAGAAAATCGGTCTCTCGCAATCTTTTTGCGTTGCACGAGCGATACTTTGCGTTATACTCTTTCCATGCGTTACCTTGGCATTGACTTTGGTTCTAAGCGAGTAGGGCTCGCGCTTTCCGATGAATCGGGCACACTCGCGTTTCCGTACGTGGTGCTCCCGAACGATAAAGCGCTTCTTTCTGAAGTGACGAGAATTGTCACCGAGCAAAAGGTGAAGCTTGTCGTGATGGGGGAGTCAAAAGATTTCAGCGGAAAGGAAAATGCGATTGCAAAGTCTGCTGACGAGTTTAAACAGGTGCTTGAAAAGCAGACGCATAAAAAGGTGGTGTATGAGCCCGAGTTCCTTACGTCGGTGCAGGCGGGACGAAACTATGCCCGGAGGCCGGAAGCGAGTCGTGGGCCCCAAGCGAGAGCGAATAGCCGAAAGACGAACGAACTTCTGGACGCTTCCGCAGCAGCCATTATCTTGCAGTCGTATCTTGACCATATAGCTTAACTTCTATGTCCAAAATAAGTTTTGACGATTTTAAGAAAGTGGAAATAACGGTGGGGAAGATACTTTCGGTGGAAAAGGTGCCCGATACCGATAAACTTCTGCGACTGTCGGTAGATTTTGGTATAAAACAAGTACCTCTTCCCCCGCCACCGCAGGAAAATAATCAAGCACCAAACACCAATAACCAAACAGAAAGAGATATTCGGCAGATTGTTTCCGGCATCGCTCTTTATTTTCCCGATATACAGGTGTTGGTGGGGAAGAAATGTATGTTTGTCACCAACCTCGAACCTCGCGTTATTCGCGGACTCGAATCAAACGGAATGCTTCTCGCCGTTTCAACGGAAGACGGGAAGTTTTCTATTTTGGAACCGAATGCAGATATTCCGGAAGGAACGAGAGCTAAATAGACCTGTGACAAGTGACATTTAACAATTGACTCCGGATGTCAAATGTCAAATGTCAAAGGTTAATGGTTAATTGTTAAAAGATGCTTCATTTTTTGGACCCTACCTTTCTCATCACCACCCTTGGTCTCTTCGGCATATTCGCTCTCGTCTTTGCCGAGTCGGGGCTGTTCTTTGGGTTTTTCCTTCCGGGTGATTCACTGCTCTTTACCGCGGGACTCTTGGCGTCACAGGGACATTTCAGTGTACTTCTGTTGTGGTTTGGGGTGATGGTGTGTGCTATCGCGGGGGACAGTGTGGGGTACGCCTTCGGGAGTCGGGTTGGACTCAAACTCTTCACGAAAGAGGACTCCTTTTTCTTTCGCAAAGTGCACCTGCACAAAACCGAGGCGTTTTACGCTAAGCACGGCAAGAAGACAATCATTCTCGCGCGGTTTATTCCGATTGTGCGGACGTTTACGCCAATACTCGCGGGTGTTGGGAAGATGGACTACGGAACATTTCTTTCATTCAACGTGGTGGGGGGTATACTCTGGTCCACACTGCTCATCTTTCTCGGGTTTGGCCTCGGGAGCGTAGTACCGAGCATAGACCGATATCTCCTCCCGATCGTCCTCGGTATTATTGTGGTTTCGTTCGTTCCAATCTTCGTGGAGTGGATAAAACAAAAGAAGAACTCGCCAAGTGATGTATAATAGTCGGTATCATGCCGATGATGTCACATCCTAAGTATCATTTCTTAGACAGGTTTTTTCCTACACCGAAATTTCTTGCACTGCCCGCGGTGGGACTTGCCATCTCCGACAGTGCTATTTCCGCGTTGGAGCTCGTCAAAGGTTCTTCTGGCTATACACTGGGACGTTTTGGACGAAGAATGCTTCCCATGGGAAGCGTCACCGGAGGCTACGTCAATAACCGAGATGTCGTGGTGGAAGAACTGCGCAAGCTTAAGGTGGCTCTACATCTTGATTTTGTAAACGCGTCGCTTCCCGAAGAGAAGGCGTACCTGTTTAAAACGCAGATACCGCATGTCGCGGAGAGGGAAATACGAGGCGCGCTTGAGTTCAAGATTGAAGAAAATGTTCCGCTTCCCGCCGGGGAAGCTATATTTGACTATGTCGTCATTACCGAAACCGGGCATGAGACAAACAACCACCTTGATGTCGGCATGACGGTCCTTCCGAAGAAGGTGGTGGAGACATACGCCGAGCTTTTGAGCTTAGCCGACATTGTCCCGCTTTCGTTTGAGCTTGAGGCGCAAGCCATTGCGCGCGCACTTGTCCCGCTAGGAGACAGCGATACCTATCTGGTGGTAAATCTCGGAGAACAAAAGACAGGACTCTTTATCGTGAGTGAGGAGGTGGTGCGCTTTACCTCTACGGTTGCGGTTGGTGGTGCTCATATTACGGAAGCCATCGCAAAACACCTCTCACTATCGGCGGAAGAAGCCGAAAAGGTTAAGTCCGAACACACCGCATTCAAACATAAAAAACACGAGGAGCTTTTTCTTTCGCTGATAAACGCACTGTCGGCGCTCAAAGACGAAATCGTACAGCTTTCGGTGTATTGGAGTACGCACAAGGAGCAGGGTGAGACAGCACCACGAAAAATCAGTAAAATTCTTTTATGTGGTCGCGACGCAGGACTTACCGGTCTCTCCGAATACTTTTCCACCGTGCTACAGGGCAAGGTGGAAGTGGGAAATGTATGGCAGAATGTATTTTCGCTTCACGACTATGTTCCCTCCATCACACTCGACGAATCGCTGGACTATGCCACGGCAGTCGGACTCGCTCTTTCGCGAGGGCGATAGCTCGTTGTCTAAGGATGTAACTATTCATCATGATGTATAATCTTCTTCCCCAAATCCAAAAAGATACTCTCCTTCGCGAATATAGGTCGCGTTTGGTTATTGCGGCGCTTGTTCTTGTCGCGCTCGCACTTGTTATAGCTTCGGTACTACTTGTTCCCTCAATTCTCCTTTCGTCGCAAAAGGAGGAATCTGCCACGCGGCGTTTTGAGGCGCTTCGGAGTCGTACAGGAAGGGGAGACGAAAAGGAGCTTGAGAAAGTGCTTCGAGAATCAAAGGCGGTGCTCGCCCTGCTGCGACACGAAGCGCCCAAAACGTTCTTCTACGAGCTTCTGATGAGTATGGTGGCGGTGAAGACGAGTCACGTCTCTCTCTCTCATTTTTCGTTTACACCAAGTGAGGGAGGAACATTTCAGGCGGACGTATCTGGTATCGCCAAGGATAGGGCAGGGCTTGTTGCATTCGTGAAAGCACTTGAGCAGACCGGGTTTTTTGAAGCGGTGACTGCACCCATTTCTGATTTTGCGAAAGATACAAACATTGAGTTTTCGGTACATGTCACTGGAGCACCCTAATTCATTCGTTATGCACCCCCAAAAAAATCACGGACAAAGACAAAGGATGCTACTTATTACAATGGTAGTTATTACCCTCCTGCTCTCCGCGTGTTACCTCTTCCTGTTCCTCAAAATCAAAGCACAGAACGAGCAGGTCTCTTCACTCGTGAACGATATAGAGACCGAGTCGGTTGCCGAGAGTACGCAGCGTTCCACCAAGGTGCTCGTCGCGGAAACCTTCAAGTACCGCGAAAAACTCAAGGAATATCTTGTGGGTAAGGACAATGCCGTTTCGTTTCTTGAGTTTTTGGAACGGGAAGGAGGCGATGTGGGAGTGACCGTAACGATTGAGTCGGTTGTTCCGAGCGCACTTACCACGGAGGATGTTGAGGAGCTTCGACTTTCGGTAAAAGCTTCAGGTCCGTGGGCAGAAGTGGTCCGCTATGTCGGGTTACTGGAGCTTCTCCCGTTCCAGTCACATCTAGAACAGCTGATTGTTTCCACATCGGAGAAACAAGGAGATGGACCGTGGAGTGCGCAGGCGGTACTCGTAGTGCTTAAAGAAAAATAATATGTCACTCCTTCATGTACCTCGTTGGTGTACCTCGTTATTCAGGCGCAAGTTTTCGGGGCGTTCGCCGTTTTCGTTTGGGCAAGACTCTGATAGAGATTGGAAAGTGTTACTCGTTTCTTTTTTTGCGATTGCGCTCGTGGCGGTCGGGATGAGTATTTTTGTCTACACCAAAGTTGACCAAGGCGAGATATTTTTGGTGGACAAAAAGGAAGTGACCCAGCCAAAGGTGCTCGACAGGTTTCAGCTTGAGAAAACCGTTTCATTTTTTGAATCAAGAAACGAGGATTTCATTTCCCTGAAGCGACAACCGCTTCAAACACTCGACCCCTTTATTCCTACCGTCAAACCTAAAAAGTGATTTGGGATAGTCAGGGTTAGAGTGACATGATATAATCCATGTGTGCCTTACAAGAACCGTACTGACCTCTATGCTGCCCAGAAAAGACATCGGGTGAGAGTGCGCACCCAGTTATTTGAGTTCTTATCTACCAAGGCGTGTGTGGATTGTGGAGAAAAGGATCCCATAGTATTGGAATTTGACCACAGAAACTCAAAAGATAAATTTAAGATTGTTGCAAAGATGCTTTCAGGACATTATTCTTGGAAGTCTGTTCTTGGGGAAATAAGTAAGTGTGAAATTCGGTGCGCAAATTGTCATAAACGTAAGACTTATTTACAGTTTAAATGTTGGGGAAAGAGCACGCCCTCGTAGCTTAACGGATAAAGCAGCGCTCTTCTAAGGCGTTGATGTAGGTTCGATTCCTGCCGGGGGCATAGTTGGTATGTGGGCTAAAAGTCGAGGCAAAGATATCCCTGTTGATATCTCTTGAAGACAGGGTGTGGTAACGATGGTACACTTAGTACCAAGGTCCATTACTAGTTAGCGTGTTTAAAGTTATGAAAGCAGTACACGTCGTTTCGTTTATTCTCCTTGTGGTCGGCGGTCTCAACTGGGGACTCGTCGGTGTGGCTGACTACAATCTCGTCGAAACTCTTTTAGGTGCCTGGCCCACCGTTCTGAAGGTGGTCTACATCCTCGTGGGACTTTCAGCCATTGAGGCGCTCCTCACGCACAAGAAAATGTGCAAGGGATGCAATGAAGGGTCCTCCACGACTTCAGGAATGTAATCGGTTTTCCTGCTCGTCTCTGCAAAACCCGCCATTTGGCGGGTTTTGTGTTTGTGTCAAAAAACTGGTAGGTTAGTGTCAGCGCGCTCTTAGCTCAGTTGGTAGAGCATCTCATTTACACTGAGAGGGTCGCAGGTTCGAGCCCTGCAGAGCGCATATGCAGAAACACGTGGAATGTATCGTATCTGGCGAGGTACAGGGTGTTTCGTACCGTGATTTTGTCAGGACCTCTGCACGGCGTGCTGGGCTTGTGGGGTCGGTCCGAAATCTCCTGGACGACACCGTGGAGGTGGTGGCCGAAGGGGAGGAATCGGTACTCCGTGAGTTTTTGAAGTCACTTAAAGAAAAGCACCCATTTGCCAGAGTCGACCATCTTGAGGTGACCTGGGGTGAAGCAACGCACACCTTTTCCAGTTTCACCATTCTTCATTCGTAACTTCTCATTCATGACCCGTACTTCAATCAAAATTCTCTACGAAGACAAAGACGTGCTCGTGATACACAAACCGGCAGGTCTTATCGTGCACTCCGATGGTCGTATCAAAGAGCCCACCGTGGTTGAGTGGATTCTTAAAAACTACCCCAAAATTAAAGGGGTCGGCGACAAAAATGAAGTAGGAAGTAAGAAGTATGAAGTAAGGGGGAAAGGGAAGTTCCCTAATTCAGAATTCAGAATTCATAATTCGGCAGAGGATTCTGCCAACCTACGTCCCGGCATCGTGCACCGGCTTGACCGCGAAACGTCAGGCGCGCTCATTATCGCCAAAAATCAGGAAGCGTTTTACGCCTTCAAGCACCAGTTTAAGAAACAGGAGGTGCACAAGACCTATCATGCGTTTGTGTATGGCAGAATGAAGAATGACGATGGACTTATTGACCGTCCCATTTCCCGAAGTCGTGCAAACCCTGTGCTCTGGTCCGCTACTCGTGGACGAAAGGGCGAGGAACGTGAAGCGATTACCGAGTACCGTGTGCTCGGCCGCATGAATGCCAAAGTTGGACGTGAAGGGAAGGACGAGTTTACCTTCGTAGAGCTTTCTCCGCGCACGGGACGGACCCATCAGCTTCGCGTCCATCTCAAAGCCATCAACTATCCTATTGTCTCGGACAGGCTGTATGCTCAAAGCCGCGAACCCGCACTTGGATTTAAGAGGCTCGCCCTCCACTCACGCGCCATCTCCTTTTTGCTCCCTACGGGAAAGCGTATTACCGTGGAGGCACCCTATCCGGCAGATTTTAAGAAGGCCTTAAAATCCTTCAAACTCTAAATCCGAAAATCTAAACTCTAAACAAATTAAAAAGATGAGACAAAAGGCACCCTTTTCTTGGTTTCGGGTTTGATTTTTCCGGTTTTGTTTAGCCTTTAGGATTTAGAGTTTAGTATTTTCGGCACTTTACTTTTTCCATTCTCTTTGGTAAAGTGCCGTTCTATGCCAATCACCATTTCGTCCGTAAATATCGAAGAGCGAAAGAACCTGGGCCTCCGCGCAGGGGATACGGTTCGCGTCTGGCAGAAGATTACCGACCGAGTCGTGGAAAAGGACAAGGTTAAGGAAAAGAGCCGTTTGCAAGCCTTTGAAGGACTCATTCTCGCGCGAAAGCATGGCGGGGAAGCGGGAGGCACCTTTACCGTACGCAAAGTCATTGACGGGGTAGGAGTGGAGCGCATTTTTCCGCTCTATACGCCGACCATCGATAAGATTGAAATTTTGAAGCGTGCAAAAGTACGCCGAGCCAAGCTCTATCACATTCGTGAGAAGGCAACCAAGGAGATTAAGAAAGCGATGCGCCACGAACGAAGCGAGAAGAAAGTTGCGATACTCCCGGCAGTCTCAAAAGAAGAAATCAAAGGTTAATCAGTAAAACCCCGTCCGCCTGAGGCGGACGGGGTTTGCCTTATCCACAATTGGTAGACGCTATATGCTTGAGGTATAATGCAGGGATGCACTGGCGGGAACTCAAGGTCTCTACACAACCGGGTCCGAAACCAAAGAGAATTGTGAACGAACGTTGGTCTCCCAACTTGGCATATGCGATTGGACTTCTCGCTACTGATGGCTGTATGTCTCGTTACACCAATCTCATAGACCTTACCTCAAAAGACAAGGAACAGCTAACCAACTTCTCTAGATGTCTTGGTCTGAAGCTTTTTATCGGAAAAAAGAGTAATGGCCGAGGGCAGACATCTTCACGAGTTCAGTTTAAGAACGTTATCTTTTACGAATTTTTGTTGCGCATTGGCTTAACTCCCGCAAAGTCAAAGACATTAGGAGCTATAAAAGTTCCCAAGAGATATTTCTTTGATTTTTTTCGTGGAGTCTTTGATGGGGATGGCTGTACGTACTCGTATTGGGATAAACGCTGGAAATCGAGCTTCATGTTTTATCTCGGCATTGCTTCGGCAAGTAAGGCATTTGTGAATTGGCTTCAAAATGAGATTTATAAATCTTTGGGAGTAAAAGGGCATATCACTAGTTCCAAACGAATGGGGACATGCTATCAATTAAAATATGCAAAAGCTGATAGTCTTAAAATCTTTAAAAAAATGTACCACTCAAAAGATTGTGTGTGCTTGAGCAGAAAGTACTTGAAAATTCAGAAGATGTTGGCTATAGTAGGGGAGTCATTGTAGTCGCATTACTTGACAAAGTCGCGCGGGTGTTGTAACGGTAGCCAAGCACGCTTGAGGTGCGTGTGCCGAAAGGCGTGGAGGTTCAAGTCCTCTCCCGCGCACATCACAGACAAAGTTTCATACCGGAGTTTCGAAAATGGCGCTTAGTTGAGCGCCATTTTTCGTGCCTACGTCTCCGGGAGAGTGGCAAAAGTGATACAGGGACAGGTCGGGACAAAGTTGAGCAAATCTGCGCAATTACGGCCTCACACGTGCGTAGAAATGGGGTTCAAACCTCCTCAGACTGCATGCTCGCTGGCTGATTCCGGGGGGAGTTGCAACACCAGTTTAGGATTCAAAAAACTGGAGCTTGAACACATGAGCGAGAAATCCTTCCTTTTTTCCGATGCCCCTTGAGTCAGAAAATGGAATTCCGGTTCGCTTTGGAGACATCTGCCTGATTTAAGCGTCATGGACACTCTCGGATTTTGTGATGGCAGGGCAAAGCAGCAAATGAGTAACTCATTTGCCCACGCGCTAAGAGGAAGGTGAAGGGATAGAAAACAGTTGTCAAGGGATTCCGAGGAATGTTATCAAGCATTCTACCCTATGCGAAGACCCTCCCAGCAGATCGGCATTAATGAATTCATAAAAACATCCCTAGCCCCTCAATGGTTGGCAATTTTGATAGCAATGACGTATGCCAGCGGTTTCCTGTGCGAGTTCACGTTTCTCGATCGATTTGGAATTCGCGAAGGTGGAGAGGATTTGTTCAAAGCTAAATACATCCATGTCGGCATCTTGTTTCTGCTTTTCCCCGTAAGTATCTTAATTCCTTTGGTGCTGAAAGCTAGCTTGAAACACCGTGAAGTGAAACGACAGCATTCCTCTGAGATCTTTGTTGGAGAAATTGTTGATCTCCCTTTTTTAGTGACTGGGCTATCGGAGAGATCAGATCCATTATTTGCGTTTTTGAGCGACCACCTAGATCCTAAGACGAAGGAATTAATGATCGAATATAGGGGTCAGAAAAGCAGCGCACAGAAACTGGAACTTCTTCTCGTGAAGGATCTCAACCGTATTATTTCCGGCCCGTCAATATACGATAGCAAGCGCTTTCAGGCAGTCACTATAAAACTAAGCACGCAGACATTACTGAATCAGGCGGTGCGGGAATGGAAACTTACTCGATTGAATCGATTACTTTTGGAAGATGCAGCCTTGTTAAAATGCATGAGCGCACAGGCAGAGTTGCAAATTAAAAACAAAATCCAACTCAGGGAGGATGAGCAACGAAGGTTTGATTTCAGACTCCCCATATCTACGATACTAAGCTTTTTTAACATTAGCGCTGTGTTCTACTTTCTCCTGTTTACACCAGGCGACTTTTTTACTGCAAAGGAAAGATACATTGTGTTAATAATTGGTGTCAGCATGGTTGGACCTGGGCTAATTGATTTATTTGTAAACAGCTGCATTGTTCCTCGTTTTCGAAAATCCCGAGTATATCTACGTTGGATCTTTCTGTTATTCGGCATTGGAGGAATGGATGTTTTCCTCTTTCAGGGCCTCTTCAAGGATTTTGCCGTGCTCTTGTGGGGACCACATATAGTGCCCAATGGGTCAATTTGGTATGTGATGTTTATCGTCATGATTCCCTTCGTTACTTGGAGATGTAATAACCAGGCTCATAAACTGAAAAGCCTGCAGAGTAAGTACGAAATCCGCCTTATTGGAGTATCCCTTTCTCTGATGTTCTTTTTCTTGGGAATCATCAGTTTTGCATTACGAGTGTATCCATTCATACCTGTCTCAAGAGGTGGAGGTAATTATATTGAAGCTCCGACAGTGAAGCTACATTTTCGCCCTATCCCTGGAGTAGGATCGATGCTTTCCACAAACAGTCCGGTAATGCTTGCTCTCTCAACATCAAATTCTTTTGTGATAATTGAACGAACCTCAACTTCCATTTACTTAGCGGATACAAACGATGCTGGAGGTCCAGTTGCTTGGCGGTTAATGCGAAAATTGCCACGTATCATCGAAGTGCGCCGTGACTCAATTGATCAGATTGCATATGCTAGATAATCGGCAGGGAACAGTCCTCGAATCCTTGATGTGTTAAGAAAAGAGACCCAACCAGTGGGTCTCAGTGCAGAAGGATTCGTTAGTACGCATGCTCACGGCCAAAAGTGTTCGTAGATTGCGATTGTAATTCCAAGAAGTAGGAGACCAGTGAGACCTCCAAGGATTTGTGGTCCGTAGTCTTCGTAGAAATCACAGATTTCTGGCATCTCCTTCCTGAAGAACTCAATAAGTCGTTTCATAATATTGTTGGTTGTCGGTTTTGTAAGCTCACCCGCTTCGGATGAACTTAGTGAAACCGCCAACCTTTATGACCCGAAACTATCGCCAGGGTACCATAAAGCTATCTATTGTAAATCGGGCTTCCGCGATTGCGTGCGATCATCTGTCGTGATATACTCCTGCTGTGCCTGTGGGCGAAAGCCCCGTTCAGCTAAGGATTTCCAAAGCTGAAGGCAGGCACATGAAAGCACCGCCTGTTTTGGCGGTTTTTTCATGCTTCCTCGTCTTCAAGATTCTGATCATGGAGCCTCTGCTTCCCGTCCTTCATCTTTGAGTGGAACATCACGCTCCAAAAGGTGATGTTGCCCGTCCCCACGCGCCGTGCGATGACTCGGATACGCATACGTTTTTCTCCGACGATGGCAACGAAACCCCAATACTCCACTTCTTTCATGGGCACCGCCCTGTCTTTCTTTGACGGCTTCCCGATGGGTGACAGCATTCGTCGGTATTCCTGAACAGTCCCGGACTTGTGGAGTACTTCAAGTGCCTGGGGGAGGAGTCGGAACTTTACCAGTTGCTCGCTCTTGTTGCGTTCCCGGCGGGCGGAGAACTGAAGATGGTGAAAACCATCGGAGTTCAAAATGACTTCCGCTTTGAAGTAGGGACAGTAAACGGACGAGTGTGAGGCATAGGCGTTTTGGGCCTTCTGTTTGCAGGTGCCGAAGAAGATGGGGTCAACTTCCATGGTGGAAATATCATAACATACCCCTACCCTGATACAGGCGGTGTTCTCCTGCCGGCTCCGGCAAGGAATTCACTCTTTTGATCAATCACCGCGAAGGTAGACTTGAGCAGTCGGAGAAGATAATCACGCCGGCAACTAAACATCGTCCTTTTCCGCGAATTGCGGCAGGCGGCGAATCTTTGCTATCATGTCCTGCATGGCCTCATGGTCTGTGGTCCAAAGGGTTCGAACATCCTCTACGACTGCGCACAAGAAAAATAAGCGAAGCGCATTTTTTTGCGCGGAAGAAGTGCTTTTAAGCACTTCTGTGGGAGGACTTGAAGACCTTGAGTATATCGCACGAAGTGGAGCGAGTACGATACGAAAGGTGTACAGAATCTGTAAGATTCAAGGTACCTCTCCCGCGCACCATATAGCAAACGGCGGAGCGGGATATCCCGCTCCGCCGTTTGCTATATCCACCTAATCTCCCCAACGCCATTCTTCTTAAGATACGCATTCGTCTGGCTGAAATGCTTACAGCCAAAAAATCCACTATACGCCGAAAAGGGTGAGGGGTGCGCGGATTCCAAGACGAGGTGCTTTTCGGAGTCAATAAGTTCACTTTTCTTTTTTGCGTAGTTACCCCAAAGCAGAAAGACAAGGTGTTCTTTCTTTTCGGATAAGGTCTTTATCACCGCATTCGTAAACTCTTCCCACCCATTTCCTTGGTGTGACCCAGCCGTATGCGCCCGCACGGTAAGCGTCGCGTTGAGGAGGAGCACCCCTTGCTTGGCCAAGGGTTCCAAGTTGCCGTGGGTTGGCATCACTCCACCAACGTCGCTCACGATTTCTTTGTAGATATTCTGAAGCGAGGGAGGTGTGTGCACTTTTTCAGGAACTGAAAACGAAAGTCCGTGTGCCTGTCCGTCACCGTGATAGGGGTCTTGTCCTAAAATCACCACCTTCACGGTGTCAAACGGACAAAGCTCAAACGCGTGAAAGACAAACTTTGGGGGAGGGAACACTTTGCCCGCGAGGTACTCGCTTCGCACGAACTCCGTGAGCTCCTTAAAGTACGGCTTTTCAAACTCGTCCTTGAGTGTTTCCTTCCACGAGGGTTCAATCTTAATGTTCATGCAAAAAAGGATATCACGGATACTGATGTTTACGAAAGTACTTGTGGATATCCACAAGATGTTTTGTTTACATTTTGGTAAAATGAAGGTATGCCAACCGTTTTATGTAAACAGTGTAGAGTTCCGTTTCATGCGAAGCCTTTCTGGCTCAAGCGCGGCTACGGCATTTACTGTTCTTCCCAATGCCAATATATAGGACGGCGGACAGGCAGAGAAGTTAAGTGCAATGAATGCAGTAAGTCCGTTTATCGAGCACTTGCGAAGTTTAAACGATCAAAAAGCCAAAAGTTTTTTTGCACCAAATCTTGCTAGACTAAATGGAGAAATACAGAGTTCGTTGGTCCGAAGCATGCAAATTGGAAATCTGGAAAGTATGTGTATAGAAGTATTCTCAAGCGACATAAAGTGCCTGCTGTTTGTACTATCTGTAAAACTCGAGACGTGAGAGTGCTCGCTGTGCACCATATAGACAGAAATCGAAAAAATAATAAAGTTGAGAATTTAATGTGGTTGTGCCACAATTGCCACCACCTTGTCCATGACTACGGTGTTAGCCCAAGGTAGCTGGTGCCTATAGTGTAGCGGTTCTGCACGGGAGTTTGTGGAACTCCAAGTTCGGGCTCGACCCCCGATAGGCACCCACGATGAAAATCATTATAATCCACGCAGGTAGTTTTGATTATGAGAAGGAGTTTTATGGGCCGCTTAAGCAGGCGGTGGAGGGTACGGTGCATGAACTTATCTTTCCTCATGCCTGGCACGAACAGAACAAGTCCACCAAAGAATTTCTGAAAGATGCCGACCTTGTGATCGGTGAAGTCTCATATCCTTCAACGGGGCAGGGTATTGAACTTGGTTGGGCGGATATGCTAAACGTTCCGATTCTTTTTGTGCGAAAGGAAGGAGCAAAATCTTCCTCGGCACTGAAGTATCTCAAAGGGGAATACATTGACTATCGTACTGAACAAGACCTCACTCAAAAGCTCAAGATTTATCTTTCACTTAAGAAGTTGTGAACAACCTCTCCTTTCTCGCACTCATCTTTTTTGCTGTTGTTTTTGAAGTGGTTGCCGATGTGTCGTTTAAGTTTGCACACCTGCAAAGCCGGCAACTTTGGCTCTGGCTCGGCATTGGTCTCTATACCATCGGAACCGTCATATGGGCGTTTTCGCTTCGCTACGAGTTTCTTTCAAAAGCAATTTCAATCTTTACGGTCTTCAACCTCATTGCAGTCATTTTGGTCGGCGTTCTGTTCTTTCAAGAACAGCTCTCGCTCCTCAATAAAGTAGGCATCGGACTTGGCGTACTCGCGGTGATTTTGATGCAATTGTAGTAAGTGAGACTCGCGTGTGCCGTCGTTCTTCACATATATCACGCCACTCTAAAAGTTGTTCCAGAGCAGTTGGTTGGTTACCTCGTGGTGGAAAAGCACCTCGCCATCCTTAATGAGGCTTCCAAGTGCCTTGGGTGAGCGGTCGGCGACTGCCTGTTTGTAAGCGGTATATTTGTTCTTGCTGTCCTCGCCGAGGATGGAGGCCATAAACTTACTCGCCTTAAAAAGCGCAATCGCATCGTAAATATTGTCGGGGAGGAAACGCAGTCGGTCGCGCTTCCCGCTTTCTTTTTCAAGCTTCCTTCCTTCAATGCCGGTTTTAAGCATCGTGAAGAGGACGAGGTAGGGGTTTGCATCGGGCGCAACCGAGCGAAGCTCAATACGGGCTGTTTTCTCGTTCCCCACGGGAATGCGAATCATTGAACCACGGTCAACCGGAGACACTTTAATCTGATTCGGAGCTTCAAAGTGTGGGTCAAGACGGCGGTAACTGTTGACCGAGGAGTTCAACACCAAACAAATTTCCGGTGCGTGATTAAGCAGGCGCAGAATAAAGTCGTGCGCAGTCTTTGAGAGGCCGTCTTTTCCTTTTGCATCATGGAAGATGTTTTTGCCGTTTTTCGCGAGCGAGAAGTTGGTGTGACACCCGGAGCCATTGATGCCGACAAACGGCTTGGGGAGGAAGGTTGCGGTAAGTCCCATATTTCGGGCCACCTGTCTGCAGATGAGCTTGTAAAGCTGTATGTTATCCGCCGTGCGTATTACCTCGGAGTAGGAAAAGTTCATTTCAAATTGTGAGGGGGCAACCTCGGGGTGGTCCTTTTCATTTTTAAAACCCATCGCTCGTTGCGCCTCTGCCGAGCGGTCAATAAAAATGCGAAGGGTGTCCATGGGAAGCGAGTGGAAGTAGCCTCCCGAGGAGATGAGTTTAAGACCGCCATTTTTTGCGTAGTTTTGTTCGCTGTTCACTCCGTCTACTAGAAATCCTTCTATTTCAGCTGACGCATTCGCAGCGAGCCCCTCTTTTTTGTGAAGTTCCTCCGTGTACAAGCGAAGCACCCCCCTAAAATCGGAGTGGTACGGAGTTCGGTCGGGGTTTTGCACCGACGCGAAGAAGATTACTTTACCCGGTCCAAAGACATCAGAAGGGAAGTGGCGCAGACTTGTCCAGTCAATACCGAGGCGCAGGTCCGATTCGTGTTGAGGAGTGAAGCCTCTGATTGAGGATCCGTCAAAGGTAAGATTTTCAAGCGAGTCCAAGAAGAACTTTTTGTCGTAGTCCAGCATGTGAAGCCGTCCTTCAATGTCAGTGAAGCAGATAGTGACCGCTTTGAGACGCCTCTCATTTTTGAGGTACTCGGTATGCTTTTTTTGGAGCTCCTGTGCGGAGAGTTTCTTCCCGTCATCTATCGCCTTGAGGTTCATCTCTTCTAGCACGTCGTAGGGAAGTTCAAGAAAACTTCGTAGCATATCCTTTTGGGCGTTCACTTTGTCCATTTTACTATAGTTAGCTATTAAATTATCTTAAAAGTATATAAGATTAAACTAATATATGTCTATCTTCCTGAACAAAGTAGGATAGGGTTTGGGCACTCTGTCCACTCGCTACCTTGCCCGCCCACGGTATTTTAGGTAGGGTGTCGGGATGACCGAAAACCCACTTGCGCGTTACCGGTATACCGTTCCGGAGGAACGTATCGCGAAAACCCCCGCGTCTCCCCGCGACAGCGCTCGGCTTATGGTGGTTGATACCAAAACGGGAACGGTTTCCTTTGACGTATTTAGAAATGTGGATAGGTATCTTCCGGAGCGCTCACTCTTGGTGTTGAATGACACCAAAGTGCTCCCCGCGCGCCTGACGCTCCACAAAAAGACAGGAGGCAAGGTGGTGGTGCTGTTCCTCTTCAACGAGTGGAAGAAAGGGGAGGAAAGTATACGGGGAATGGTTGACCGAAGCGTCTCTCTCAATGAGCCACTCTTTCTCACCCAACGGAAATGGCTCACCCCTGTTTCGCAAGACGCGAACATTTTTACCTTTACCGCGAATTTCCCGCTTGAGACGTTTAGGACCGAAGCGCGGGCGCACGGCGCAACCCCCATTCCGCCATATCTTAAATCGACTACACTTTCGGAACGGGAGCTTCGTGCTCGCTATCAAACTATTTTTGCGAAGGACTCGGGTTCTGTCGCTGCTCCGACCGCTTCGCTTCACTTTACTGAGCGGGTGTTCGACAAGCTGAAGAAAAAACAGATTGCTAAAACCTTTGTCACACTACATGTGGGGATGGGGACCTTCGCTCCAATAGGCGAGCAGAACTTCATTTCGAGGAAACTGCACGAAGAGTGGTTTGAAGTTCCCGCGGTATCGGCACGGACAATCATAAAGGCAAAAAGGGAAGAGAGACCCGTAGTCGCGGTGGGCACTACCGCTCTGCGAACCCTTGAGAGCGCTGTATTGTGTGGATTACCACATAACAGCGACCGCAAATATGTGGTAACGAAGGGGAGGGGAAATATGTCGGGTACCACCGACCTCTTTATTTATCCGCCGTATGAGTTCAGGCTTGTAGATGCACTCATCACCAACTTTCATGTGCCGAAGTCCAGTCTGATGTGTCTTGTGGACGCATTTTTGCAGTATAAAAGATCCTCGAAAGGCATTATGGAGCTCTACGCACTCGCGCAGAAAGAGCGGATGCGTTTTTTCTCGTTTGGGGACGCGATGCTCATTCTCTAGTCGTATTCTTGCTTTTTCATTGTGTATCGGTAGGATAGTGCCAGGTAACAACAACAGAAAGAAAAAAACTTGAAAACTGAACAATTACTTGACTGGACGGGATTATTTGCCGTGCACCTCCAACAAACTGAACTGCTGTCCAACCGGAATCTCACGATGCCGGGGCAGTCGCATTACCAACCAACACTTCTCCCCCCGTACCTAGGGTACGACCAGTGGGCGTGTTACTGCGCTCTCGTGGAATGGGTGTGGCTTCTTACACTCGGCCAGCATAAGATTATGCCGAAGGGGGTTGCGAAACTGCTCACTCCCGCACTCTTTCGTCACATTGTTCTCAATCTCTCAACGACGGCGATGACGAAGCTTGAGCGCGAGAAGACGCATCACGACATCATCGCGCTCACCGAGCTCATGTCCACGCTTCTTCCCGAACCACTGCGTAAGTGGCTTCACTTCGGACTCACCTCGTACGACGTTATGTGCACAGCCTATGCGGTGCAACTTCGTGTGGCGCATAAGTATGCCTTTGCCCCGCTTGCGCGCGAGGTAGACGAGGTGTGGCGAGAGAGAATTGCGGAGTATGCAAGTGCACCGCGTCTCGGTCTTACCCATCTGCAGGCTGCAATTCCCGTTACGGTAGGTTCGTGGCTGGGGAAGCTTCATCACAGCTTTGTGGGTTCGGCGCGCTCCGCTGAAGCGTTGGTGCAGAAGATTCCCGGTAAGTTTTCCGGGGCTGTTGGAAATCGGGCGGGGCTCTCCATTTTGTTCGGGGCTGAAAAAGCACGACAGCTTGAACGAAGTGCTCTTCGAGCGCTTGGACTGCCCGAGCCGGTGCCCTGTCATCAGGAAACGCCTCCCGAACCGACCTCCCGCTTCTACGACTCCGTGGTGAGTATTTCCGCAGTCCTTGCGAACCTTGGCGACGACATTCGCCATTTGCAAAGCACGTGGGTGGGAGAGGTGCAGACACCAGGTTCGCGCTCTTCGGCGATGCCACATAAACGTGGTAATCCGATTGGTTCCGAAAACACTGTTGGGATGTATCGGTCGGTGGTGGGGGAGAAAGTGAAACAGCTTTTGAACCAAACCACGAATCTTGAGCGCGACCTGTGCGATTCAAGTGTGATGCGCGGATACAGCGCAATGCTCGTGTTCACCGCGTATCAATTGAATACAATGAAGGGAGTGCTCGACAAATTGCAGTTTGTCACAAAGCGTGCCGAGCAGAACCTTAAGCGGTTTGGGAAGATTGTTTCGGCCGAAGCCTTGCACCTTGCGCTGAAGCTTGAGGGAGAAACGGGTACTCACGCGTTTCTGAACGAAGTGCTTGTGCCGAAGGCACTTCGTCGGAATCAGACCATCTTTCAGGTGGCCGAAGCATACGCAAACAATCCGAAGCATTCCGCATTCAAAGCGGTCTGGGGTGAGGTGCTTGGGAAGCATCCTGAACTCGCGGGAGTTCTCAAACACCCGGAGACCTATCTCGGCACGTCTGCCGAAGATGCTCACGAGGAGTGGAAGAACGTGCTCTAGCACAGTGTTCTCATCCCTACTTCACGAGCCGACTGACACCTGTCAGTCGGCTCTTTTTCTTTGGTAACCCGAGCACCAACTTCTATATCAAAAGTAGGTGTGGGGGTATACTAGTGGCATGATTTCGCGGGCGCATGCAAGAAAGAATTTAAAAGAAGACCTCATTAATGTTGGAGTGAGTGTACTCATTGCGTGGTTCTTGATTTCTTCCGGCGCACTTTCCCATTTTCTTGCCGATACCGATACGGGGAGAATCTTTGAAAGTTTTGTCGTAGGGATCTTTTTCACTTCCGCATTTACCCTGGCTCCCTCGGCCATTTTTCTCGGGGAACTTTCGCACCATATTTCGCCGTTCACGGTCGCGCTTTTTGGCGCGCTCGGGGCGATGTGTGGCGACCTCATTTTGTTTCTGTATATTCGTGACCGACTTGCTGACGATATCAAGGCGATGTTTCCTAAACGCGCCGTTCGCCATTTTCTGAACTCGTTTCACCTCGGTTTTTGGAAGTGGCTCGCGCCCGTTCTCGGCGCGCTCATTATCGCCTCGCCCCTTCCCGACGAGTTTGGGCTTTCGCTTCTTGGTCTCTCGCGTACCCGCCTTGCGGTACTTATGCCGGTCGCCTTTGTGATGAACTTTCTCGGTATCCTACTGGTTGCTTCGGTCGCTCACGTTCTATAGCATACTGGTATGGCAACTCCGGTTCAGATAGCGCAAAAAGCAATACTCATTCGCGAGGACGGAAAGATTCTCGCGCTTCGTCGTTCGGATACCGACCCCACGCGTCCACTTACCTGGGACCTTCCCGGTGGGGAAGTGGAGTTTGGAGAGGACCTACGGGAAAGCATTAAACGAGAAATACGTGAGGAGGTGGGGCTAACGCTCCAGAACCTTACCCTTCTTGACTGCCTGGCGTGGGTCAACCCACACGGAGAGTACTGGGTGGCGGTGGGGTACTACGGACGCGTATCGCAGAATCCCGAAATTAAACTTAGTTTTGAACACTCGGAGTTTGAGTGGATTTCAAAAGAGGAGTTTCTCACTCGTGAATCAACCGTTCGTATCAAACGCTATTTGGAAAAGCTTCCTGTATAAGGACATAACGCGCCCCTACTCAAAGCTGTTGTATAGGGGTACTCATATGAAAAAACATAAGGACAAAAAGCTGTTCGCCTTTGATTTGGACAAAACGCTCGCGGAAAGTAAACAGCCTATGGATGACGAAATGGCGGAACTCCTCCGTCGTTTTTTGGAGCGGGTAAATGTGGCGGTGATTTCCGGCGGGTCATTCGCGCAGTTTCAAAAACAATTTGTACCGAAGCTTTCAAGCGGAAAACTTGAGTCACTCTTCCTCTTTCCCACCTGCGGGTCCGCTTTTTATCGGTACGGGAAGAACGGTTGGGAGAATGTATACACTGAAGCACTTTCGCCGGAAGACAAAAGTCGTATCTTGCTCGCGTTTGAAAAGATGTTTGCGGAGGTTGGCTTCGTGCGTCCCGAAACGGTGTACGGCGAGCTCATCGAGGATCGCGATACGCAGATTACCTTTGGCGCTTATGGCTCTACTGCTCCGCTTCATCTCAAGAGTGTGTGGGACCCCGACCGCGCGAAACGTCTCAAGATGATTGAGGTACTCGCGAAGCTTATCCCCGAGTTTGAAATCCGCACCGGAGGCACAACCTCCATTGATGTGACGCGGAAGGGAATAGATAAGGCATACGGGATGCGACAAATGGAAAAACATCTCAACATTCCCATGCACGAAATGGCGTTTGTGGGAGATGACCTGGGTCCGGGAGGGAACGACCATCCGGTGATTGCGACCGGAGTCGCGGTCATAGAGGTAACCGACCCCGAACACACAAAACGAGTTATTCGCAGTATACTTAGGGAACAAAAACTATGACACGAAAAATTACCAAAGCAATTATCCCCGTCGCAGGTCTCGGCACCCGCTTTTTGCCCGCGACCAAGGCCCAGCCGAAGGAAATGCTCCCGATTGTGGACAAGCCCGCCATTCAATTTCTCGTAGAGGAAGCGGTCGCTTCAGGCATCACCGATATCATCTTCGTGACGGGACGCGAGAAGCGCACTATTGAGGACCACTTTGATGTGGCCCCCGGTCTTGAACGAATGCTTGAGGAAAAAGGGAAGAGGGAGTCTGCAAAAATGGTGCGGGATATTTCAAATCTCGCCCGCTTCGCGTACATACGCCAAAAATATCCCAAAGGTGATGGAGACGCGCTTCTTACCGCGGCACATCTGTTTGAAAATGAACCGGTCGCAGTGCTTTTTGGTGATGACCTTATCCTCGGCAAGACTCCGGCGCTGAAACAGCTCGTGACCGCATACGAAAAATACGGAACCTCGGTGGTTGCCCTCGCAAAGGTAGCGCCCGATGTCGTTTCTTCAAAAGGTATTGTGAAAGCTGAGAGCGTCGGTGGAAAGGTGTTTAAAATAGAGGAAATGGTAGAGAAGCCCGCGCTGGAAGATGCACCTTCAGACCTTGCGGTGGTGGGGAAGTACATTATTACCCCGGAAGTGATGAGCGCGCTCAAAAATATTACACCAAAAAAAGATGAGGAACTCCGCCTCGCACACGCGCTTGACGTCGTGGCTCGCAAAGGAGATGTTCACGGCGTGGAGCTAGAAGGGGAATGGCTCGACTGTGGTTCCAAAGTCGGTTTTCTCAAGGCAACGGTGCGGTTTGGGCTCTTGCACCCTGAAACAAAGGATGAGTTTAATGTTTTCCTAAAAGGGCTTACACTGTAAGTAAGAATTATTCGCTCATTTTACATATATGGGTATGGAGATGCCGTCGTTTGAACAGGTTCCCGAAGAGAAAAAGGTGGAACCAAAAAAAGAAAAGTCGGGTTTTTCGAAATTTACCGAAAAGATTAAGACTGGAACTGCTCTCGCGGCCGCAATAGCGGGTATTGGCATGTCAGGGCTGAGTGAGGCACAAGGTGCCGATCGGCTTCAATCGACGCGAACAGCCGAGAATCTCTCGCATTCTAGTAAGCAGACGGGAGAGAAAACGGTGCAGACTCCTCTTGGAAAAATAACCTACACAAACCCACTCGATGCACTTACGGTTGATGTGGGATATCAACCAAAGGTAATTAAGCACACGACCTCGTTTGGTGTCAGCCTCGGAGGAGTTAACAACAAGGTCGGGGTACATCTTGAAACGAGACATTCAGACCGAGTGGTGAATCCGGGCTCCCAAAGTCGTCATCTCAACCAAAACGTCAAACATAAATAGCGCTCTCTGTAAGCACTTTACCCAAGTAAAGAAACGAGCTTGACACGGAAACGCCCATTTGCTACTCTTTACTTGGGTAAAGAGTAGCCCTAAGAGGATGTTACATAGATATGGTTAACAAACCCAGAAAACACAATAAGCGGGAGCTCATGGGTGGCGATGCCGAGGCGCTGGTGAGTGCGTTTCTCGCTATGCGGACAAGCGGGGAAATGAAGGCGTTTTTGCGGGACCTTCTCACCGAATCCGAGCTTGTGGAGTTCGCCAAACGGTTTCGCGCGGCTCGCTCCATCGCTAAGAGCATTCATTATGACGTTATAGAGGAGGAAACCGGCCTCTCCTCACGAACCATTGCGCGGGTAAAGCAGTGGTACAAGTACGGCAAAGGAGGCTATCAGCTCGCCATTAGGCGCCGAAAGTAGCCATGAAGGGCCTTCAATCAAAAAGCATACTCGTATTTTTTTACCCGCTTCACTTTACTAAGTAAAGAGTAGCGGATAGAGAGAACATGAAAAACATAAATTTCAAAATCAAAATGGTGCAAACCAGCGTCCATTATCACGGAGCCGAAACTCAAGAGTCGGTCTGTGTTTAACGCATTTATTTTTTTATATTTCGTACACACAAACGGGCTCTCGAGTGAGAGCCTTTTTCGTTGCCGCTTTGCGGATGAACGAAAACAGAATAGTTCTTTGTGTGGTGGCACATTGATAACCGAAAAACGACTGAAAAGAAGAAGCGGAAAGGAACACTATAGCCCGACGGAAGAAGCGGTGACTGTATTTATTGCTCCAATTGCCACAACTGGCAAGGTGCGGAAATCGTGAAGTGGTCACCCAGCGGATACGAGAAGACTCCCGACGGAAGAACCGTGTGGGTCTCCAGAGTCAAATGCAAATGCACCATCTGCAAACACAGGTGGGTCAAAATACGCGGATGGTAACAGAAAGAAAAATATGAAAAGAAATACAAGAAATCAGAAATCACAGAAAGTAACCGGACTGAAGCTCGCACTCTCAAACGGAAGTTTGAGGGGTGGGACGACGCTCCTCTTTGGAGAAGCGAATCTCAAAATCTGGGAAGACTTGAGAAAACATGATGCATGGATTGATGACCCACTTATTGAGAGGGTGACATTTATGCGACCGCAACATATTCCCGATCTGGTCTCCTCGGGTGCTTACGATGTAGGCATTTGCGGACTGGATTGCCAGTATGAAAGTAGTTCAGGCAGTTATGTCATTGGTGAGCTCCCGTACGGCCGGGGAACCTCTTCCGGAAAAGCTCGGGTAGTGCTTGTCACCGCAAAGTCAAACCCTGCTAAGAGCATTGAAGATGTGGAAGAAGACGCGGTCATCTTGAGCGAGTATCCGGAGTTGACTAAGTCATATTATGAGAACCTGTCTCTCACTTCTCCTACCGTCCGCTTCTCCTATGGAGGCACTGAAGCGCATATTCCTCGTGACTATCGCTATGGGGTGTGCCTCACCGACACGGGAGCGAGTCTCAAGGCAAATAGGCTTAAGGTTATCCATACCTTTATGGAGACATACACCTGTCTCATCGTGAATCAGGACATCTGGACCACTACAGCAGAATCACCAAAGGAACATAAAAAGAAGAAATTGGTATTCGCGCTCAAGCACCTCCTTTTTGGGACACTCGACGCACGCGAACGGGTGTTTCTGGTGATGAATGTGTGGAAGGGGAATAAAGACAAACTTTTGGAGCAGCTCCCGTCGCTTAAATCGCCGACGATCACACCACTTGCGGGCGGAGATTATTTCTCCGTAGGGACGGTGGCGCATAAAACAGAGCTCAACGAACTTATTCAAAAGCTCCTCACGAACGGAGCGGAAGACTTGGTTGAGATGCCTATCTCAAAAGTCATCAGCAGTTGGCGATAAATTGAACAGGAGAAAGACAACTATATGCAACCAACTGTTCGAGTCCCCGACTTTGAGAAACGAGGAGGGATTGTTCCCGTCATCATCCAAGATGGGCGCACCGGAACGGTGCTCATTCTTGCCTACACTCGAAAGGAAGAATTCCTTGAGACGCTTGCGAGTGGTGAGGTTGTCCTGTGGTCAACATTGCGTAATGAGCGCTGGAAAAAGGGCGAAACCAAAAGTGGTAATGTACTTCGGCTTCAGAAACCGCCTCGGCTTGATTGCGACGGCGACGCACTTCTCTACATCGTCACCCAGACAAAACCTGAAAGTGGCGCGTGTCACACCGGAAAAGAAACCTGTTTCTACCGTTCGGTGATTGGGTCTATCTTTGAAAAGGATGACCACATAACCCTTGAAATCCTTGAGGTTGAAGACCGTTTGGGGTCGTAAGCAGAAAATCCCTTTGGGTAGCCCCGTGTCTAAGGACGCGGGGCTTTTTGTTGCATAGACCAATAGCTAGTCCTTTCTTGGGTAACATAAATCCTCGGTTGACTGTCACGACATTTACTGATAAAAAGAAGTGAGTATTGGCATGTAATTGCATGCCGACCCATAGCATCTGCCATGAGATTGTCATGGTTGCACCTTACCATATATATGATACCGACTAACAATCACCCTGAACGTTACGGTCCCCATCGGCCACCTACAACAGTTACTGTTGCCCAGGAACGATTAACCGAACTCAGCGCCATTCTCATCAGAATCCAGGCTGATCTGAAGACTAAAACGTTATCAAACTTTGATCACGATAATTTATATTGGGATTGGCACAGAAAAGCCTCGTTAGTCCAACGACTTTCCGAAGCTGAAAGGATATATCTCGAAGATTGGGTGCGACGTGAACACAATACTCAGAACATGAAATCTAATTTTCGTACTCTACGACAGTTGGTAAATGATACCTTGGCAGACGTATCCTACAGCCCGCTGTACAGTGATGAAAATAAACCCGGTTCGTCTTTGGATGCGGAAAGTCGAAGGATTGTTTTGGCTGGGGGGATAAAAAAGATACTTCAGGCTCGGGATCTATTCGATGCAAAAGCGACCGAGTTTGGTTTGGGGGAACGTCCTACAACTAAGGAAATTCGGGCGCGATTATCTTCGGGGATAAACAGCATGGAGCCGGAACTCCATCTCCTTAAGTTGGTAAACCGCATCCGTAGTGCTGACTCTTCGCCAGCTATTAAGGCTCTGGATCCCCAACCTTCTGGAGTATCCACGAAATCACTTCACGAAAGTCTGTACGATCTAAAACAAAGATTGGAAATGGATGCCTCCCAAATGCTCGTTTGGATTTTCACCCGCGTTAAAGACAAGTCACAATTTCTCGCGTTGGCACAAGGCGAAGAGGTCACCTTTGATAGTATTTGTGAGTACGTAAAGGTTACAGAAAAGAGGTTGTCAATCGAGTTTCCCCATCGGAAGTTTTAGCTTCACTAAAGTCAGAGCCCCGCACTTCAAGCTGCGGGGCTTTTTGTTGCACAGACCAATAGATATTCTTTACTTGGGTAAAGAGTAGCGGTTGGAGAAGAAAGGGAAGGAGGGCAGAACACCACCACTCCGCCCTACAGGCACCCCTCCTCTTAGCTAAGGAGGGGAGGAGAACGAGGAAAGAAATTACTTCACGGAAGGGATGAGCACGGTTTCGCCGGCGGAGAGACCGGAGAGAATTTCTACATCACCTGCGCCATTTCGAACGCCGAGGGTAACCGTTACTTTTTCGGCAGGTCCTTGTGACGATACTTTGAGCACCGAGGATACGTCGTTTTCGGTCGTGATAGCGCGAGAGGGGAGAGTGAGCGCATTTTCCTTGAGTACGCGCTTAATCGTGACGTTTGCGGTCATTCCGGAACGAATGTTTGTGCTCTTGTCGTCAACCGCGAAGGTTGTTTTGTAGGTGGAGACGCCATCTATTTCGGTGGAGGTAGGTTCTATAGAGGCCACATGTGCGGTGAACGGAAGACCATTACCGTAGGCGTCCAGTGTCACGTTCGCCTTGTCGCCCTCTATAATTTTAGTCACGTCGGCTTCCGATACATTTGCTTCAATGACAAACCCGCCGGTGCCGAGAAAGTCCATTATGGACTTTCCGCTCGCAACCGTTTCGCCTATCTCCGCGCTCTTTGAGGCAATTTTGCCGTTAAACGGCGCGCGAATACGTGTCTTCTCAAGAGAGGCCTCCACACTTCTAAGTTTTGCGCGTGCCTGAAGAATTTCCTGCTGTGCTTCTTGCACGGTTTCTGGTGTAGCCTTTGCTCGCGCGAGTTCAAGTGCGCGGGAGGCGCGGTCAAATTCAGCCGAGGTGTCGCGAAGTGCACTTGTTTGGGTTTGTAGGGAGGTAATAGCGGTCGTGAGTGCGCTTCGCGCAGAGGTGACGCGCGAGCGATAGTCAGCGAGCATTGTCGTGTCAAGGGTGCTGTTGTCGCTGAGTGTCATGCCGAGTGTAATAAACATATCCTGGACCACACGAATGTCTTTGAGTGCCCCTTCAAGTGTTGAGACTGTGGGGGCAGTTTCCGCGACAAATTTCTGCAAACGTTTAACGCTCGCGCCTGCATCCAATCGCTTGCGCTCCGCGTCAATGGCTCCTTGTGTGCCTGACGAATAGGAAAGGCGGGGGGCCGACGTGTCATCGTTTTGGAAGAGCGGGTCCGCGTAGCGGTTAAGCGCCTCTTCACCCGCGCTGTACGAATCGGCGATGGTGGCGCTTGTTTTGCTCACACTATTTTGTAACGCGACCTCTGCTTTGCGTGCCTCCGCCTCCTTTAGCTTGAGTTCTTCCTCGCGCGTTCCCTGATTGATTTTAGCGAGCTTGGTTTCCTCAATCGCTACCTGTGCTTTTTGTTCTTCTACACTGGCAACTTCCGACTCATTTTGAAGTGAGGCAATAATGGTCCCCGCGCGAACAGTGGTTCCAACGGGATAGGGGAGAGCAATGATAGAGCCGGCACAGTCAAATGAGAGGGACACTTTTTGGGTCGCTTTGACTGTGCCGGTGATACGGACTTCCTCGGTGATAGAGCTCCTGGTGACGGTCACGGTTTCTTCTGTGTGCTGCTTCTTTCCAAACACAAAAAACGAGATCCCTAAAATGGCTAACAACACACCAAGCCAAATATACACCCTCGGTTTTTTAAAGTTGGTCTTCATGGGCTCGTACTCTAGCACACCACCCCTATTCGGAAAAGGAGACCCGACCCGATTCACTTTTTGCCGAGACGAAGTCCATTCACCGCCATGTATCCCGTTACCAAAACAGCGAGATACGAAAACCACATAGGAATAGCCCATCCGTTGATCGTTCCTTCCCAACCTTGTACTACTCGGGCGAGGTGGAAGAGCATAATTACCAAAAATACACCCCCTGACGTACGCGTAAAAGTGTCTTGTTGCATAACATAAAAAAGAGTATGAGTAATACTAAAAGTGTAGCATATCGAAGGAGGTGTGGTCATATGACAAATATTTTCTTGCTTTTTTTATACGCAGTATTACTATGTGAATAGGTTTTGTCATACTCATTTTACCCATCTTTTAGTAAGGGGGTTCTGCACTTCTTTCGGAGCTTTTCGGAGAATTGTGTCAGAAATCTTCCACACAAACTTGTTGAAATAGAGCCCTCGGGTTTCTTATAAGATAAGTGAACACATTATGGAACCAGATACGCAGGGAGGCGGGGCGGGAATGGCGAAAACAATTACGTGGCTTGTGGTACTACTCCTCATCGTGGGAGGTTTTGTCGCGTACGGTAGCAAGGCAAGCACTAAAAAGGAGGAGGTAAAGACTCCGCTCAAGATTGGTGTATTGCTCCCACTGACGGGAGACGCGGCTGCGTACGCCGAAGGCGCGCGAAACATCTACAAGATTGCCGTAGACGAAATCAATGCAGCGGGTGGTGTCAAGGGACAACCTCTTGAACTTATTACCGAAGACGCGAAGTGTAACGGCAAAGACGCGACCAGCGCAGCGCAGAAGCTCGTGAGTGTGGACAAGGTCCAGCTTATTCTTGGAGGTTTCTGTAGCGGTGAATCCATCGCAGCGACTCCGGTAGCAACCGAGACGAAAGTCGCGCTTTTCTCTCCGGGCTCAAGTAGCCCAGACCTTACCGGTATCAGCCCGTATTTCTTCAGAAACTATCCGTCCGATGCTTCTCAAGGCCGAGTACTTGCGGATGTACTCTACACCGACAAGGGTTTCAAAAAAGTCGCGCTCATTCAGGAGCAGACCGACTACGCGCTCGGTGTCTACAAGGCTTTTTCAGCTCGGTTTGAAGAACTGGGAGGCACCATCGTCAAAGAAGAGGTGACCACCGCAAGTTCGGACTTCCGTTCACAGCTCACTAAGCTCAAGGCATCAAAATCTGACGCATTCTTTATTGATACGCAAACACCGGCAATGTCGGAACGAATCTTCAAGCAGGTGCAGGACCTCAAGTGGAAGCCGATGATTGTTATCAATGACGCAACGGGAGGTGACGTGACACTCATCGCGACCTACAAAGACCTTCTTGAGGGAGGTATTACCGCAGAGTTTAGTAGCGACCCAAACAACGCGAAGTTTGCGAAACTCCTCGCTGATTACAAGACACAGTTTGGGGCCGATATGCCGTATCAGGCGTACGGACAGACCGAATATGACGCCGTCTATATGATTAAGGACGCGATTGAGGCGGTAGGGTACAACGGCGAGAAAATCGCCACGTGGTCTCGCACGGTAAAGGATTGGGAAGGAGCCTCGGGCAAAATCACGATTGGCGAAAATGGTGACCGCATTGGTGGACACACCGTAGAGGTGATTAAGGCGGGTAAGAAGGAGGTGTACGTGAAATAGCATGAAGAAGTAAGTAGAAAGTAGTTAGTAGAAAGTAGAGAAGAAGAAGAAAAGAGAAGAAGAAAAGAAAGCCAGCCTCGGCGAAGCCGAGGCTGGTTTGCGTTTGGGGCTGTATAAAAAAAGAGCCCCGAGCGTGCATGACACACTCGGGTCTCGTGACTCCAAATCTTTTTTTACTTTTTCTCCCCTTGTTGGGAGGGGAGTCTTGTGAGGGAGTCGAGTCTCCTCTCTCGGGAGGCGATGTCGCCGAGCGCGGTCACGACGTCCGTGGATAGGAGGAACTTTCCTCCTTTTGATTGTTCTACGGCGAACAATTGTTCACCATTCGAGCCGAGAAAGATAGACTGGTCAACGGCAGGGGACTCTCCCACCCAATTGCTTTCTTTGACCAACCGATATTTTCCCAACCCATCTACAAACAGGTGGTGGACAAAGACCACTCCGTCCGTGAGTTCCTCGATATTCCCCACGCACTTCAGTGGCGAGGTTTCCACGAACATGCCACCACCGATAGTCTGATACCGGCTCCGGATTTTTTGTGTGAAAGCAATCCAGAGTTTTTCGGTGCCTTCGGGAAAGGTACCTGAGGCAGACTCGCCTCCCGCCTGCCAGTCGAAGTTCTTTTCT